>Ga0209609_10000020_pt1 | contig 84436 bp, 86 predicted proteins | sample LakKivw325mmetaG_FD_184136 | JGI IMG/M metagenome (GOLD analysis project Ga0209609, IMG submission 184136) | Anoxic lake water microbial communities from Lake Kivu, Rwanda to study Microbial Dark Matter (Phase II) - Lake Kivu water 325m metaG... | ecosystem: Environmental > Aquatic > Freshwater... | reverse complement strand
TAGTACTCGGGCCCGTATTGCTCCATGTTGGCGAAGCGGGCATACTCGCGGATGAAGGCCAGCTGGAGGCTCCCGATCGGGCCGTTGCGCTGCTTGGCGACGCTGACCTCGGCGACGCCGCGCGTCGTCTCGTCGTCCGGGTGGTAGAACTCCGGCCGGTAGATGAAGATGACGACGTCGGCGTCCTGCTCGATGGCCCCCGATTCCCGCAGGTCCGAGAGCATCGGCTTGGGCTCCTTCCGGCCCTTTTCCGGGGCCCGGCTGAGCTGGGAGATGCCGACCACGGGGATGCGCAGCTCCTTGGCCAGCTCCTTGAGGGAGCGGGAGATGAACGACATCTCCTGGTTGCGGTTCTCGAACCGGCCGCCGGTGCGCATGAGCTGGATGTAATCGACGAAGACGATGTCGAGCTTCTGCTCCATCTTCAGCCGGCGGCACTTGGCCTTCATCTCCATGATCGTCAGGGCCGCCGACTCGTCGATGAAGATGCGGGCCGCCGACAGGGCCTCCCCGGCGAGCTTCAGCTTCTCGAAATCGCGCTCGCTGAGGTAGCCCGTCCGGACCTTCTGGAGGTCGATCTGAGCCTCGGCGCAGAGCAGGCGGGTGACGATCTGGGCCTCGGACATCTCCATCGAGAAGAAGCCGACGCCCTTGTCGGTCTTGAGCCCGACGTGGTGGGAGATGTTCAGGCCCATGGCCGTCTTGCCCATGGACGGACGGGCGGCCAGAATGACCAGCTCCGCCGGCTGGAAGCCGGCCGTCATGGCATCGAGGTATTTGAACCCGGACGGCACGCCGGTGACGGCCTCCTTGCGGGCGGCGGTCTCGTGGATGTTCATGAGCACCGGCCCCGTCAGGTCATGGATGGGGCGGAAGCCAGGCTTGACGCGCTGATCGGCCAGCTCGACGATCGAAGCCTGGGCCGCGTTGAGGAGCTCGTCGGCGTCCTCCTTCTGCTCGTAGCTGTCCTGGATGATGCGGGTCGAGGATAGGATCAGGCGCCGGAGAAGGGCTTTTTCCTTGATGATCTGGGCGTAGTATTCGACGTTGAGGCCGCGGGGGACGCCGTCGAGCAGCGAGGCGATGTACGAGGCCCCGCCGATCTCCTCGAGAACTCCGGCCCTCTGGGCCTCTTCGGCCAGGCTGAGGACGTCGACGGGCAGGCCCTTGTCGACGAGGCCGACGATCATCTCGAGGATCTTGCGGTGGGCGTCTTTGTAGAGGTCCTCCGGCGAGATCGTCGACAGGACGACGTTCAGGTTCTGGGGCTGGACGAGGATCCCGCCGAGGATCGTCCGTTCGGCCTCGAGGCTGTGCGGCGGCGTTTTTTTCAGGAACATCACATCGAGTTCCATGGCCACCTCGATCCGGCCGGGGCCCGGCCGGCGACACTCAGGACTTCTCGGGTTCCGCCGCTGCGGCCGCCTCCGCGGCCTTCTCGTCGCCCTCTTCGCGGGCCACGACGATCTTCACCTCGGCCCGGGCCTCGGTGCTGACCTTGACCGGCACGGCGAAGTTGCCGAGCCGCTTGATGGGCTCGTCGAGCAAGATCTTCTTCTTGTCGATGTCGTAGCCCAGCCCGTCGAGGGCCTCCTTGACGTCGCCGGAGGAGACGGAACCGAAGATGACGTCCTTCTCGCCCGCCCGGCGGGTGAAGGTCAAGGTCACCTGATTGAGCTTCTCGACGAGCGACTGGTGGACCTTGCGCTCGGCCTCGAGCTTCTTCTTCTGGACGGCCCGCTCGATCTCGATCGCCTTGACGTTCGTCGACGTCACTTCCAGGGCCATCTTCCTCGGGATGAGGTAGTTGCGGCCGTAGCCCGGGGCGACGTTGACGACGTCGCCGCGGCGCCCCAGCGTCTCCACGTCCTGTTTCAGGATGACTTTCATGTCAATCCTCGACGTAGGGCAGCAGGGCCATGAGGCGGGCCCGCTTGACGGCCAGGGCGAGCTTGCGCTGGTGGAAGGCGCAGGTGCCGGTGATCCGGCGCGGCGTGATCTTGCCCCGGTCCGGGATGTACTTCTTCAGGATCTCGACGGCCTTGTAGTCGATGCCCCGGACGTTCCGCTGGCAGAACCGGCAGAATTTCCTCTTGGGGGCGAAATACTTGCGGTAGCCGCCGCGTTCGCTGCGCTCGGGGCGTTCGGGTCTGTCGTCGCGCGGCATGTCACTTCTCCTCTTTCACGTCGGCCGGCGCGGGGGCCGGCGCGGCGGCCGGAGCCGCCTCTTCGGCGGCGCGCCTCTTCTTCTTCCTCCGGACGAGGTCCCGCGGGTCCTTGAGGACGGTCATGAACCGGATGACGGTGTCGGTCTGCTTGAACCGCCGCTCGAGCTCGGTCGAGACGTCGCCGGGCCCCTCGTAGGTGAAGAACACGTAGACGCCTTCCTGGAAGCGCTTGATCGGGTAGGCCAGCCGGCGCTTGCCCCAGACGTCCTGCCGGACCATGTGGCCCTTCTTCTGGGCCACGATGTCGGCCATCTGCTGGATGAATTGTGCCGTCTCTTCTTCGGAAAGCGCGGGGGAGAGAACGAACCCCGTTTCATACTGTCTCAATGAGACCTCCTTATGGTTTCAGCAGCCCCTCCCTCTCGGGGAGGAGCAAGGAGAAAACGCTATTCTAGACGTTTCTCAGGAAAAAGCAACTGCCCCGCCCGCGGGGCTAGGCGGCCGCCGCGACCCGCTTGTTGAAGCGCGTCATGGCCCGCTCGATGCCGCCGTCGAGGATCATCTCCACGGCCTCGGCGGCCTGCTCCAGGCCGCTCTCGAGGTCGGCCCGTTCGTTCCGCCGGAACGCCTCGAGGACGAAATCGGCCGCGTCCCGTCCGGCCGCGAGAGGCCCGATGCCGATGCGGACCCGCGGGAAGGCCGCCGTCCCGATCTCGCCCGAGATCGAGATCATGCCCTTGTGCGTCCCGGGGCGGCCCGACTTGCGGACCCGGATCTCGCCGAGCGGGATGTCGAGATCGTCATAGACGACGATCAGCCGCTCCGGCCCCACGGCCTTCCCTTCGAGGGCGGCCCGCACGGCCGTGCCGCTGCGGTTCATGAAGGTCTGGGGCTCGACGAGAAGGACATCCTCGCCGCCGCGGCGGGCCGTCGCCGTACGCGACTTGAACAGCCGGCCGCGGAGCGCCACGCCCCAAGCCTGGGCCAGGCGGTCGACGAGCCGGAAGCCCGCGTTGTGGCGCGTGCCGGCATACTCGTCGCCCGGGTTCCCCAGGCCCACGACCAGCCACACGCGCTACTTCTCCTTCTCCTTCTTTTTCTCCCCGGCCTCTTCCTCGCCCTTCTCGGCCCGCTCCTTCTTGATGACCTCGGGCTCCTTCGGCTCCTCGGCCGCCACCTCGCCTTCCGGCTTCTCGCCGGGGAAGGGTTCCTCTTCCTTGTGCGGCATGGAGACGAGGACGAGGACGGTGTTCGGGTCGGTCAGCAGCTGGACCCCGGCCGGAACGGCCATGGCGCCCGCCTTGAACGACTGGTTGACGTGCAGGTCCGAGACGTCGATGCCCAGGCTCTCCGGGATGTCCCGCGGCAGGCACTCGACCTCGACCTCGCGGGTGACGAAGTCGACGAAGCCGCCCTCGGTCTTGACGCCGATCGGGTCGCCGCGGTGGACGACGGGAACCGTGACGCGGATGGGCCTGTCCATCGAGATGCGGATGAGGTCGACGTGGAGGAGCTCGTCCGTGACCGGATCGATCTGGAGCTCCTTGATCATGGCGTCGAAATCGCCCGTGTCGGCCGCGACCTTGAAGATCGTGTTCTCGCCGGTCTCCAGGCGCAGGATGCGGACGATGTCCTTCTTGTTCAGGACCAGGGACAGGGTGTTCATCGACTCCCCGTAAAGGACGGCCGGGACGAACCCCTGCGCCCGGAGGCGCCGCGAGGCGTTCGAGCCGAGGCCCTGGCGTTTTTCGCTCTTGACGACGATCGTTTCCATCATGATCTCCTTACGCGAACAGGGAGCTCACGGAGCTTCCCTCGTTGATCCTCCGGATCGCCTCGCCGAAGAGCTCAGCGACGGAGAGGACGGAGATCCGGCCGGAAGCGGCGGCCTTCTCCGTCAGCGGAATGGTATTGGTCACGAAGACTTTTTCGAGCTTGGACGCGCCGATCCGGTCGAGGGCCGGCCCCGAGAGGATCGGGTGGGTGCAGGCGCTGAAGATCCGCTTGGCCCCTTCCTTGGCCAGCGCCTCGACGCTGAGGGTCAGCGTGCCGGCCGTGTCGACCATGTCGTCGAAGATGACGACGTTCTGGCCGGCGACGTCGCCGATGACGTGCAGGACCTTGGCCACGTTGGGCGCCGGGCGCCGCTTGTCGATGATGGCCAGCTTGGCGTTCAGGCGCTGGGCGAAGTACCGGGCCCGGCCCACGCCGCCGGCGTCGGGGGAGACGACGGTCAGGTCCTCGAGCTTGAGCGACTTGATGTGGGTCGAGAGGACCGGCGCGGCCATGAGGTTGTCCACGGGGATCGAGAAGAAGCCCTGGATCTGCGGCGAGTGGAGGTCCATGGTCAGGACCCGGTTGGCGCCGGCGGTCTCGATGAGGTCGGCCACGAGCCGGGCCGTGATCGGGACGCGCGGGCGGTCCTTCCAATCCTGCCGGGCGTAGGCGAAGTAGGGGATGACGGCGGTGATGCGGCCGGCCGACGCCCGCTTGAAGGCGTCGATCATGACGAACAGCTCCATGAGGTGGATGTTGGCGTCGGTGCAGCCGGACTGGATGACAAAGACGTCCTCGCCGCGGACGTTCTCGTCGATGTAGAAGTGGATCTCCCCGTCGCTGAAGCGGTCGAGGACGCAGCGGCCGAGGTCGATCTTGAGATAGTCGACGATCTCCTGGGCCAGGGCCGGGTTCGATGTGCCGGTGAAAACTTTCATCGTTCGCCTCGCCTTATATCGTCCGAACTGGGGCGGGAGGATTCGAACCTCCGAATGACGGAGCCAAAGTCCGTTGCCTTACCGCTTGGCTACGCCCCAGCACCGAGCTGGGCCCAATAACTTTCTCGCGGCAGCGTCACCGCAAGACGGGCATCCGGTGTCCCGGGGAGCCTCCTCCGCACCGCTTCGGCGCTCGGGACGTCCGGGAAAAGCCCGTACACCGCCGAGCCCGATCCGCTGACCTGGGACAAGAGGGCCCCCTGCTCCCGGAAAAAGCTTGTCCAACGCTCGAGCTCGGGATGGGCCCGGAAAATGACGCATTCCAGGTCGTTCTCCAGAAGTCCGAGGTCTCCGGACTCCAGAAAGCGCATAATTTTACTGTCTTTCGCCGGGGAAGTCAAGGAGGCGTCGACGCCGGCGTAGATAGACGGGGTCGGGATGGGGTAGTCCGGAAAAACAAAAAGGCAGGCCAGGGGCTCGAGGTCTCGGATGGGGGTCAGCCGGTCCCCGATGTCCTCCCCCAGGCAGAGCCCGCCTTTCAAAAAATAGGGGACATCGGCTCCGAGCCCCCTGGCCAACCGGGCCAGCTCCGCCGGCTTGAGGCCGAGATCCCACATCCCATTGAGGGCGAGCAGGGTCGCCGCGGCGTTCGAGCTGCCGCCGCCCAGGCCCCGTCCCGCCGGGATCGATTTCCGGACCGTGACATGGGCGCCTTTGCCGGATCCGGCCGCGTTTTGAAGGAGGCGGGCCGCCCGGTGGACGAGGTTCGTCCGGTCCCAGGCGATCACGGGGTCGTTCCCGTCGAGCTCGACGACGCCGTCCGGGGCCGGCTCGAAGTCGAGCTCGTCGGCAAGCGAGACGGTCTGGAAGAGGGTCCGGATGTCGTGGTAGCCGTCGGGCCGCTGGCGGACGATCTCGAGACCGAGATTGATCTTGCCGAACGAGCGGACGGTCATCGGTCGAGGAGCTCTAGGATCTCCGCCCACGTTTTTACGGCAAAGGCGCGGGTGAACGGCGTCTCGAAGGCTTCCGGCCTCGGCGCGGGACCGAAGTTGAGCTTGAGCACTTTCACCCGGCCCGAGGCCCCCGGCCCTTCGAGCCCGATCTCGCGCGGCACCGCGTCCCCGGGAAAAAAGGAACGGACCACGAACGCGTATTCACCCTGTGTGCCGCGAACGAGCCGGCCCTGCGCGTCACGCTCGAGGCTCCAGCCGTTTCCTGCCCCGTCTCCCGCCGCCCCGTCCACCCACGATCCTACCAGAAGGCTGACGACTTCGTCGGGCACGAGCGCGAGGCCGAGGAAGCGCTCCATCATGACCGCCGCGTCGTCCTCCGCGTAGACCCTGCGGTCGGGCAGGGCGAACCAGGCCCGGCCGCCGCGGAAGACGATGAGAAAAACGTTCCGGCCGAGCGGATCGAGGGCCTCGACGCGGCCGAGGTCCGGCCGGCGGAAGACAAAGCTGAACTTGCCCTTGAGCACGGCCTCGCGGCCGATGATCGAGGCCGAGCCGTAGCCGTCGACCGCCTCCACCCCGGCGGCCGGCGGCACGAGGCGGGGAGGACGGCCGGCGCAGGCCGCGCCAAGGGCGGTGACGAGAAGGAGCGCGAAAAGCGGGAGCCGGCCGCGGGCGGCCGGTCTACTTGAAGCCATAATCTTGGGTCTTGAGGGGCTTCTTCTTGCCGTCCTCAAGCTTTTTCTTCCTGAAGAGAGGATAGAACGGCGACTTGAGGCGCCGCCCGAAGCAGGACATGTTGGGATTGAGGATCAGCAGCAGGACAAAGGCCGCAAAGATGATCAGGATCGCCGTCGTCGTCCACTTCATGACCAGGTCCTCGTTGGCGGGGCCGCCCGGCAGGCCGCTTGTCGTTCAGGCCGGCTCGAAGCCGGCGCCTCACTCGTGTACTTCAGGCTCTTCCTGGAAGATCGGGATCTTGGATTTTTCTTTCTGCTGCCCGAGGTAGTGGCCAAGGAAGAACACCGTGCCCAGCGTCAGCACCGCCAAGAGGAATTTGAAGAAGCCTTTCATCGGAACCTTCCCTACCTCATTTTATTTAAACACCGGAAAAAGTCAAACGTGGAAACCTTCATCTCTAGATACGTCGATTTGATTTTTCGGTTTCCCGTCCTTATAGTGAGAATACGGAAGCGGTCCGGAGCGGAGGCGGCAATGCGAAAATCCCTCATCGTTCTGGCGGTCGGGATCGGCCTCCTGTCCCCGGCCCTGCTCGCCCAGGGCCTCCGGCCGGCCGTCTTCGCCGGGCAACTCTATGAGCGCGACCCGGCCAAGCTCGCGGCCCTCGTCGACGGCTACCTGGCCGCGGCGGCCCCGGCCTCCCTCCCGGCCGGCCGCCTCGTCGGGCTGATCGCCCCGCACGCCGGCTACATCTATTCGGGCCGGACGGCGGCCGCCGCCTACGCCCTCCTCAAGGGCCGGGCCGTCGACACGGTGGTCATCATCGGGCCGTCCCACCGCGACGCCTTCGAAGGGGCGTCGATCTGGCCCGACGGCGGCTTCGAGACCCCCCTGGGCACGGCCCGCGTCGACGCCGCCATGGCCAAGGAGATCGCCAAGGCTTCGGGCTTCCGCTTCCGGCCGGAGGCCTTCGCCGAGGAACATTCCGTCGAGGTCCAGGTCCCGTTCGTTCAACGGGTCCTCCCGAACGCGGCCATCGTGCCCATCGTCATGGGCTTCCAGACCCGCGACACCATCCGGACGCTGGCCGCGGCCCTGACCAAGGCCTGCCGCGGCAAGAGCGTGGTCATCGTCGCCTCGACCGACATGTCGCATTTCCTGCCCAAGGACAAGGCCCAAGCCACGGATGCGGCCACGGCGGCCCTCGTCCATGACCTCAAGACCGAGGCGCTCATCCGCAAGGTCGAGGCCGGCGAGAACATCCTTTGCGGGGGCGGCCCCGTCGCGGCCCTGCTCCTCGTGGCCGAAAAGGCCGGCGAGCCCCGGGCCGAGATCCTGGCCCGCACCGACTCGTCCGGTTTCGGCGGCCCCGTCGTCGGCTACTTCGCGGCCGCCGTCCTTGCGGGCGCCGCTCCGGATGCCGAGGATTTCGTGCTGACTGCCGAGGAAAAGGCGGATCTCCTCAAGATCGCCCGCGCCGCCATGACCGAGTACGTGACCCGGCGCACGGAGATCGAGGACCGCTCGGGGCGGGAGAAGTTCCGGACGCCCCGCGGCGCCTTCGTGACCCTGACCAAGGCCGGCGAGCTGCGCGGCTGCATCGGCTACATCGAGCCGGTCATGCCGCTCGGCCAAGCCGTCATCCGCGCCGCCATCTACGCGGCCACGGAAGACCCGCGCTTCCGGGCGGTCAGCGCCGCCGAGCTCAAGGACCTCCGCGTCGAGATCTCCGTCCTCACGACGCCTCATGAGATCGCCGATCCGCGCCTGGTCAAGGTCGGGACGCACGGCCTCATCGTCGAGCGCGGGGGGAACAAGGGCGTGCTCCTGCCGCAGGTCCCGGTCGAGAACGGCTGGGACCGCGAGACCTTCCTCGCCGAAGGCTGCCTCAAAGCCGGGCTCCCGCCCGACGCCTGGAAAAAAGGCGCCAAGCTCTCCGTCTTCCAGGCCATCGTCTTTCACGAATAGGCGTATGTCGGGATCCGCCGGCGGCTCGCAGGACGGTTTCGCCCTCCGGCTGGTCCGCTTCGAAGACTCCGCTCCCCGCCGGCAGACGAACGGAGATGACCCCCGAGAGCCCTCCGCGGCCAAAGGAACGACCGTTCAAAGTCGCGGTTTATGCTATAATGCTCTATTGTTTAGACGGAGTTAAACGAAGATGCCTCTCTACGAATACAAGTGCGCGAAGTGCCACGAGGTCTGCGAGGTCCTGCAGAAGCTCAATGCCAAGCCCCTCGAGAAGTGCCCCAATTGCGGGGGCGGGCCGATGGTCAAGCGCATCTCCTCGCCGGCCATCCAGTTCAAGGGCAATGGCTGGTACATCACCGATTACGCCAAGAAGAACTCGACCCCGGCCGGCCACGCCGAGGAAAAGAAGAGCAAGCCGGCGGCCAAGCCCGAGTCCAAGGCCGAGCCCGGCCCGGCCGCTGCATCGAACTCCGACAAGTCCTCGTCTTAGCCGTTGACCGGAGGTTTCGCCACCGGCGAACGCGAGCCATGCCATCTGGATCATTCGCGAAGACGCGGCCGGCCGTATTCCTCGACCGCGACGGGACCCTGAACGAAGACATCGGCTACCCGTCCGATTTCCGCCAGATCCACATCTACTCGGCCGCCTTCGACGCCGTCCGGCTGCTGAAACGGGCCGGCTTCGCGACCGTCGTCGTCACCCACCAGGCCGGCCTCGGCCGGGGCTATTTCAACGCCGGTGAGCTCGAGGAGCTGCACCGCCTCTTCGCCGGCGCGTTCGAAGAGCACGGCGTCCCCCTCGACGGCATCTATGCCTGCCCTCACGCCGGGCTGGGCCCCGAACCGGAGTGCGACTGCGCCAAGCCGCGGCCCGGGCTGGGCTTGCGGGCGGCCCGCGAGCTCGGGCTCGATCTCGGCGCGTCGTTCATGATCGGCGACAAGCCCGTCGACGTGCGCTTCGGCCTGGCCGTCGGCGCGATCCCTATCCTTGTCCTCACGGGCTACGGCCGCCGGGCGGCCGCGTCCCTCGCCGCGGACGGGATCCGCCCCGCGTTCACCGCCGCCGGCTTCTTCGAGGCCGCGTCCTGGATCGTCAATAAGGGGAGGCCGGCGGGCCATGGTCCGGTTTGACGATATCGTCGAGAAGGTCTCCTCCTACGTCAGCGAGAAGGAGGTCGCGGCCCTGCGCAAGGCCTACGTCTTCGCCGGCCAGGCTCACAAGGGCCAGGTCCGCCGCTCGGGCGAGCCCTATCTCAGCCACCCCCTCGAGGTCGCGAGCTATCTCGCCGACATGCGGCTCGACAAGACGACGCTCGTCGCCGCCCTCCTCCACGACGTCCTCGAAGACACCGAGACGACGCCGGCCCAGGTCCGCGAGGCGTTCGGGCGCGAAGTGGCCGATCTCGTCGAGGGCGTGACCAAGATCAGCCGCGTCCAGGAAGTCTCGCCGGAGGTCCGCCGGGCCGAGACCATCCGCAAGATCATCCTGGCCATGACCGACGACATCCGGGTCATCTTCATCAAGCTCGCCGACCGCATCCACAACCTCAAGACCCTCGGGTTCCTCGAGGAGGAGCGGCAGCGGCAGATCGCCCGGGAGACGCTCGACATCTACGCCCCGATCGCCAACCGGCTTGGCATGGGGCGCATCCGGGCCGAGCTCGAGGACCTGTCTTTCCGCTACGTCGCCCCCGAGGAGTTCGCCAAGATCGGGGCCACGGTCGAGCCCCAGCGCAAGGCGGCCGCCGCGGACCTGGCGGCCATGACCAAGGCCCTGGCCGATCTCATCGCCGCGAACGGGCTGCCGGCCCGGGTCTTCTCGCGGATCAAGCGGCCCTACAGCATCTGGAGCAAGATGAAGCGCCGCGCCATCGGCTTCGACCAGGTCTTCGACTTCCTGGCCCTGCGGGTCATCACCGACTCGGTCAAGGACTGCTACGCCATCCTCGGCGTCATCCACCAGCGCTGGCCCCATCTGCCGCAGCGCTTCCGCGACTTCATCGCCATGCCCAAGCCGAACCTCTACCAGGCCCTCCACACGACGGTCATCACCGAGGGCCGCAAGACCTTCGAGATCCAGATCAGGACGCGCGAGATGAACGACCTCGCCGAGAACGGCATCGCCGCCCATTGGCGCTACAAGGACGAGGCCTCGCCGGCCCCGACCGGCGAGGATCGCCGCCTCCACTGGCTCCGGGAGATGGCCGCCCTGTTCGAGGAAAAGAAGAACCCCCAGGAATTCATGCGGACGCTGAAGACCAACCTCGTTCCCGAGGAGGTCTACGTTTTCACGCCCAAGGGCAAGGTCGTCAACCTGCCGCCGGGCGCCACGGTCCTCGATTTCGCCTTCAAGATCCATACCGAGGTCGGGCTCCACGCCACGGGGGCCCGCATCAACGGCTCGCCTGCCGCGCTCAAGACGGCGCTGAAGACGGGCGACATCATCGAGGTCTTGACCGCCGCCGACAAGGCCCCGACGCGGGGCCTGCTCTCCGCGGCGTCCACGAGCGGGGCCCGCCAGGAGCTCCGCCGCGCCCTCAACATCAAGGGCCGGGCGACGAGCGAATCGATCGGGCGGCGGCTATGGGACGAGGAGGTCCGGAAATATGCCGTGCCGGCCCCCCTTCGCCGCGGCGAAGAGCTCGCCCGCCGGCTCGCGGCGGCTCTCGGTCCCCGGGCCTCGTCGGCGGAGACGTTCTATCGCCAGGTTGGACTGGGCCGGATCGTCGTCGATGCCAAACTGGTCGAGGCCGTGTTCGGGCCGGTCGCGCCGCGGCGCCCGGGTCTCATCGGCAAGGCCGCGGCCCTGATCGTTCCGGGGCACGGCCCGGCGGTCGTGATCAAGGACATCGACGGCCAAGCCATCAAGCTGGCCAAGTGCTGCGCGCCGATCAAGGGCGAACCGGTGGCGGGGTATATGACCGCAGGCCGCGGCCTGACCATCCACTCCCTGCGCTGTCCGCGCGTGGCCAAAGAGATCCTGGATACCGGCCGCCTCGTCGAGGTGGCTTGGGACGACGCGTTCGCCGGGACCTTCAAGGCCCGGCTCCTGGTCAAATCGGAGGATACGCCGGGCGTCCTGGCCAAGGTCGCCGCGGCCGTCGCGGACCTCGAAGGCGACATTTCCAAGGCGGAAGCGGCGACGGCGGTCGAGGGCCGGGCCCGGATCACCCTGGACATCCGGATCCGTGACATCCGCCACCTCGAGGCGATCGCCAGGCGGATCAGCGGCCTAAAAGAGATCCTCTCGGTCGACAGGGTTTAGCGGGGTGAACCGGAGCCGTTTTAAGCGGCCTTGGCGACTTTGCCGGAGCGGAGGCAACGCGAGCAGACCCAGATCTGGCGGACGCCGTTCGGGGTCTGGGCCTTGACCCGCTGAAGGTTGGGCTTCCACTTCTTGGGGGACGACTTATGGGAATGGCTGACGCTGTGCCCGAAGACGGGGCCCTTATCGCAGATCTCGCATACTCTCGGCATGGTCGTATCTCTCTCGTCTCGAATTGAACCGCTTTTATACCACAAAACGGGCCGCGAGGCAAATCGGGCCGAAGAGCCTTGACCCGGGGGCTCCGCCGGGAGTACGCTTGTTCTCGGGGCCAACATGACGCGCCGGACCGCTTGTCTTCTCTTCCTTGCCGGCAGTTGCCTGGCCTTGGGCGCCTGCGCCCGCCGCCTGAGCGTCGGGCCGCTCCGGGCCGGGGTGGCGGCCGCGAACGACGAACGCTGGGACGAAGCAATCCGTTTTTGGACGCAGGCCCTGGAACAGGATCCTCAGTCGGCGGCCGCCCATAACAACCTCGCCGTGGCCTACGAAAAACGGGGCGATTGGCCGGCCGCGGCCGGGGAGTACGAAGAGGCCGTCCGTCTCGAGCCGGATAACGCCCTGATCCGCGGCAATTACGAGGCCTTCAAGGCCCGGCTCGACGCCGGCCGCGGGAAGGGGTCGTGACGCGCGGCCGGGCCGGCCTCGCGGCCGTCATCGTGTTCGCGGCCGCGGCGGCCTGCCGTTCGACCGCGCCCCTCGATGTCCACACCTCCCTCCCCGGTGTTTCGTCCTTCCCTCCCGGAACCTTCACGACGATCATCGTGACCCGCTTCCGTGATGACGCCCCGCCCCCCGATTTCGCGCCGGGCCCGGCCCTCGAAGACGTTCTGGCGAACGGCCTGCGGCGCGAGCTCAAGCATACAGGCGGCCTCGTCGATCGCCGCCGCGACGAAGCCCGGGCGCGCCCCACGGACCCCGCCGCATGGAAAGCGGCCGGGGAGGGACGGCCTTCCGGCGCGGCCTTTTTGGCCGGCGCGGTGCGTCTCTCCGCAAAGACGCTGAAGGCGATCGACAAGAAGGCCCTCGCCGACGGACCCTTCGATCTCGCGCGCCGGCTCATCGCCAAGCGCCGTTGGACGCTCGAGGCCGAGATCTCCGTCGTTTCGGCCGCGACCGGCGAAACGCTCTACCACGAGACCTTCCGCGAGAGCCAGGATTACGGCGAGCTTGACAAAGCCGCCGAGTTCGCTTTTTCCGAGCTGGCCGACCGCATTTTGGGCCGGTTCAGCCAAGCCCTGCTGGGCCGCCCCACGATCGAGGTCCGGACCCTTCTTCGGCGCTAGGGCCCGTTCTCGGCCGCACCGCCAAAGCCCGAGTTTTCAACAGCTTTCCGGGGCTCCGCGGGGCTGCCGTTTGAGCCCATTTTTCCGAGCGTTTTGATGATCTTTTTCGCCCCCGTTAGGCCCTTGCGGCGAAGCTCCGCCGGACCCGGTCCGTTGGCCGGTTTTCCCCTAAAAAAAAGCTTGAAAAGGCCATCCCGGAATGCTATCATTCACGGGCTCCTTCCGGTTCCTAGCCTGGCCGGAAGGGACTTTTCCACAGATGTGGAAAAACCTGTGGAAAAAGCATCGGCTCCCATGGAACCTAAAGAAAATCAAAATCCTTGGATACAGATCCTGAAGGCGGTCGAAACAAAGGTCGACCCGAACTCCTTCGAGACCTGGTTCGACCCGACGACCTTCATCGGACGCGAACAGGATTGTCTCTACGTCAAAGTCCCCAACGCTTACTTCCGCGATTGGCTCTCCTTCCATTATTCGAATATCATCGCCGAAGCCTGCCGCGATCTTTTCGGCAAAGCGCTTGATATCCGCTATATTCACGAGGATACGCCGGCCGCGTTCATGCGGCGGTCGCCCGACGAACGGAAGACGAAGGAGGGGCCGGCCGTCAACCCGAACCTGAACCCGAACTACACCTTTGAGAACTTCGTCGTCGGCAGCTGCAACCAGTTCGCTCATGCGGCGGCCCTGGCCGTCTCCAAGAACCCGGCGAAGTCTTACAACCCGCTCTACATCTACGGCGGCGCCGGGCTCGGCAAGACCCACCTCATGAACGCCATCGGCCATTTCGCGCTGCAGCAGAACGCCAAGGCCAAGATCCTTTACGTCACGACCGAAAAGTTCATGAACGACCTCGTCAACCATCTCCAGTACGGCAAGGTCCTCGAATTCCGTGAAAAGTACCGCACCGTCGACCTGCTGTTGATGGACGATATCCACTACCTGGCCGGCCGGGAGCGGACCAAAGAGGAATTTTTCCACACCTTCAACCATCTTTATGACAGCCAGAAGCAGATCGTCATCTCCAGCGACTGCCCCCCGAAGGACATCCCCCGCCTCGAGGAACGCTTCCGCTCCCGCTTCGAATGGGGCCTTATCGCCGACCTCAAGCCGCCGGATATCGAGACCCGGATCGCCATCTTGAAGAAGAAAGCCGAGGGCGAAGCGGTCGCGCTGCCCGAGAGCGTGGCCCTCTATATCGCCGACAACGTGCAGACCAATATCCGCGAGCTCGAGGGGTACATGCGCCGGGTCATCGCCTTCGCCTCCCTGAAGGGCGAGCGCATCGACCTCGACCTGACCAAGGAAGCCCTCAAAGGCCTGCTGGACGCGTCGGCCATGATCGTCACTGTGGAAAAGATCCAGAAGATCATCTGCCACAGGTTCAAGATCAAAACCTCGCAGCTCAAATCGAAGAACAACTCCCCCAAGATCGCCTTTCCCCGCCAGATCGCGATGTATCTCGCCAAGGAGCTGACGAATTCCTCATTGCCGGAAATCGGCAAGAAATTCGGTGGAAAACACCACACGACGGTCATCCACAGCATCCGCAAGATCGAAAGAATGCGGAACGACGATCCTGAATTCAACAAAGAGATCAACAGCCTGATGAGCTCTATCCAATGAGGACCGTCAACCGGTTAGAGGAGAAATGCACATTTGCACGCGTCTTTCTTATTTCTCTTCTTGATTCAGAATTTGTTATGAATTAAATAATAGGAATTAAGAGCCCGAGCGCGAAAGGTGATGTCATGAAATTCTCAGTCGCGAAGGAAGCCCTCCTTGACGAGCTTCAGATCCTCCAGGGGATCGTGGAAAAACGCAACACCATGCCTATCCTGGCGAATGTCCTCATGAACGTGTCGGCCTCGGATATCGAGCTCGTCGGCACGGACCTCGAGGTCGGGCTGAGGACCCACATCGGCGCGGAGATCGCCAAGGGAGGCGCGATCACGGTCAACGGCAAGAAGATCTTCGAGATCGTCAAGTCGTTGCCGGAGGGGCAGCCGGTCGAGGTCGAGCTCAAGGACGAGACGCTGGAGATCCGGGCCGGGGAGAGCGAATTCAAGGTCCTCTGCCTGGCAAAAGAGGAGTATCCGCAGGTCCCGGACGCGGGCTTCGACAAAGGTATCGCCCTTCCGCTCCAGGACGTCAAGGACATGATCGACCGGGTGTTCTACGCCATCACGCAAGAACAACGGTACTACCTGAACGGGGCCCTGTTGTCCCTGAAGAACCGGCAGATCGAGCTCGTCAGCACGGACGGGCACCGGCTGTCCTACACGAAGAAGGCCCTCGACGGGCTGAAGCTCGACAAGGACCTCAGCGTGATCGTCGCCAAGAAGACCCTGAACGAGATCCGAAAGTTCGAGGACGAGACGGTGGCCTTCGATCTCGACGAAAACAACCTCTTCTTCCGGGTCGGGGCCCGGACCCTCATCTCCCGGATCATCGAGAGCAAGTTCCCCAACTATCAGGCCGTCATCCCCAAGGACAATCCTCACCGCCTGGTGATGGACCGGGCCGCCCTGGCCGACGCCATCCGCCGGGTCTCTCTCCTTTCGGCCGAGCGGTCGAAGGGCATCAAGTTCACGCTTGAGAAGAACCGGCTGCGGCTGTTCTCCTCGAACCCGGAGATCGGCGAGGCCCGGGACAAGATGGCCGTCGAATACAAAGGCCAGGACATCGAGGTCGGGTTCAACGCCCAGTATCTCCTCGACTTCCTGACGGCCGTCGGCTCGGAGAAGGTCGTCTTCGAGCTCAAGGACGAGAACAGCGCGGTCCTGATGCGGCCCGACCCCGAAGAGGGGCTGACCAACATCTACGTCCTCATGCCGATGAAGATCTGAAAATAGAGCCCTCATCCGGCGGTCCGGATGAGGGCTTTTGTGTATTCGGGGGGGTTACGCTTTGGGTTCGGCGACGGGAGCTGCGGCCGGCGCGGCGGCCTTGGGTTTGATCACGGCCCGGACGTAGACCCAGTCCCTTTTCAGCTTGTGGCGGTCGTCCGTGGCGATCTCAAAGAGGCTGTCCATCTGCATGGCCTTGGGCGTCGTCGGGCACGAATCCACGCACTGGGCGCAGTGGATGCAGCGGTCGTTGTGGATGACCATCCTGAATCGCTTCTCGGCCGGATTGACATCCGTGATCTCGATGGCCTCGGCCGGGCAGTCGCGCTCGCAGGCCTTGCAAACGATGCACATCTCGGGGTTGAGATAGGGCGTGCCGCGGAAATCGGGCGGCACCTCGAGCTTTTTGAAGGGATAGTCCACGGTGGCCGGCTTCTTGAAGAGGTGGCGCAGGAGTTCGGGCAGGAAGGCGGCGATTCTCATGACATGAATCCCTTCAGGAGAATGGAGGCCAGGAGCTGGACGATGGCCAGCGGGGCCAGGACCTTCCAGGACAGCGAGATGACCTGGTCGATGCGGATCCGGGAGGTCAGGGCCCGGATGAGCGACAGGAGGAAGATGATGAAGAGCGTCTTGAGGACGAACCAGACGAAGCCGAGGAGGGGCCCGCCGGGGAAGCCCCCGAGGAACACGGCCGCCAGCAGGCCGCTGGCCACGACCATCTCGATGTCGAAGGCCAGGCGGAAGAGGGCCAGCTTCTTGCCCGAGTACTCGGTGAACGTGCCGCCGACGATCTCGGTCTCGGCGTCGGGGATGTCGAAGGGGCAGCGCTCAAGCTTGGCCTGGACGGCGACCACGGCCACGAGGAAGCCGAGGATGTTGACCAGCAGGAGCAGCGGCTTGGCCTGGTAGAAGGCGGCGATCTCGGCCAGGCGCCAGGAGCCGGCCAGGACGGCCGGGCTCAGGACGGCCAGGAAGAGCGGCACCTCGTATCCGAAGAGCATCGTCAGCACGCGGGCCCCGCCGATCGTCGAGAACAGGTTGGTCGACGACCACGCGGCCAGGAACAGGATCAGGGTCGGCAGGCTCAAGAGGTAGAGCATGACGATGATGTCGCCCTGGAACGAGGTCCAGCCCGGCGCCGCCAGGTCGAAGTTCCAGACGGGCAGCAGCAAAGCCGCCGTCGAGACCACGGCCAGGCCGAAGGCCGGCAGGGCGTTGAAGAAGCCCTTGTCGGCGGCCTCGGGGACGACGTCTTCCTTGGACATGAGCTTGAAGAAGTCAGCGATGGGCTGGAGGAGGCCGAAGCGGCCGGTGTGGGTCGGGCCCATCCGGTTCTGGAGCCGGGCGTAGACCTTGCGATCGAACCATTCGCAGAACGTCGAGTAGACGAACAGGAACAGGATCCCCGGGTAGACGAAGAGGTAGAGGACGGTTCTCAAAGCGGCCATACCGCGTTCCCTTTCAGAGGGGCCTTCGGGGCCCGTTCGAGCGCCCGCCGGCGGAGCTCGCTCATGCGGACGATGGCCTCGGCCCCGTTGCGGGCGTCGACCAGGGTCACGGCCCGCTCGGCGCAGCAGATGCAGGGGTCGATGGCGGCGAAGATGAGCGGAATGTCGGCGATGAAGCAGCCCCGGAGCATCTCGACCGTGGCCGGGTAGTTGCCCAGCGTGGGCGCCCGGACCTTGAGCCGCTCGGGCTTGTCGGAGCCGTTGGACTTGATGTAGTGGATGTTCTCGCCGCGGGGCGCCTCGTAGCGGCTGACGGTCTCGCCGGGCTTGGCCTTGCGCGGCGCCTTGCAGGCGATGTCGCCGGCCGGCAGGTTGCGGACCATCTGCTCGATCATCTTGTAGGACTCGAGCAGCTCCATGACGCGGACCACGACCCGGCCCAGGACGTCGCAGGTGTCGGCCGTGCAGACCGCGAAGTCGAGCTCGTCATAGACGGCGTAGGGGTCCTCTTTCCGGACGTCCCGGCCGACGCCCGAGGCCTTGGCGACGGGCCCCGTCGCGCACAGGGCGATGGCCTGCTCCTTGCTCAACATGCCGACGCCGGCGATGCGGGCCACGAAGCTGGGCTCGTTGGCGCCGATCCGGAAGTAGTACTCGCTCCGCTTCCGCAGCGTGGCCACGCCCTCGAGGATCTTGGCCCTCTGGCCCTCGTCGAGGTCGCGGCGGACGCCGCCGATGGTGTTGATGGCGTAGTGGACGCGGTTGCCGGAGATCATCTCCAGGAGGTCCATGACGATCTCGCGGTCCCGCCAGGTGTACATGAAGAAGGAGTCGAAGCCGGCCTCGTGGCCGGCCACGCCGAGCCAGAGGAGGTGGCTGTGGATCCGCTCCAGCTCGGAGACGAGGTAGCGGATGTAGAGGCCGCGCTTGGGCGGGGCCAGCTCCATGAGCTTCTCGACGCCCTGGACGAAGCAGGTGGCGTGGGAATGCGAGCAGATGCCGCAGATGCGCTCGGTCAAGTAAATGTTCTGGGTCCAGTTCTTCTCCTCGGCGACCTTCTCGACGCCGCGGTGGTTGTAGCCGAGGCGGATGTCGACGCCGGTGATGACCTCGCCCTCGACCGTCATGCGGAGGCTGATGGGCTCCTTGAGGGCCGGGTGCTGGGGGCCGATGGGGATCTCGAAACTCATGATTCTCCTCCGGGGATGACTTCCTCGGGCCGGACGTGCTTCCAGTCCTTCCGCAGCGGGTAGACGCCGGCCGGCCAGTCGTCCGGAAGCATGAGGCGGCGCGGGTCGGGGATGCCCTCGACGACGAGGCCGAACATCTCCTGGATCTCCCGCTCGTACAAGACGGCCCCGGGGATGGCGGGGCAGATGGACGGCACCCGGGGATCGTTCTTGGGCACGGCGGTCCGGACGTGGATGGTCGTCACCGGCGACGCGAAATGGTAGAGGATCTCGAACGCGTCGCCCGCGTCGACGCCCGTGATCGTGGACAGGAAGGCGCAGTCGTACCGGTCGCGCAGCAGGGTCACCGCGCCGACCAGATCGGCCGGGGCGACCTTGAGGAAGATGCGGCGGAGGGCCGGGTTGGTGAGCTCGAGGGCTTTGGCCCCGAGGTCCCTCTTCAGGCTTTCAACGATGTCGATGTCGGACATGGCCTTCCTCTCGTCAGAGTTTGCCGAGCAGCTTGACGACGCCGTCGACGATGGCGTCGGGACGGGCCGGGCAGCCGGGGACGTACATGTTCACGGGGATGACCTGGTCGATGCCGCCCATGATGTTGTAGGCGCCCCGGTAGACGCAGCCGGACATGGCGCACGCCCCGACGGCGATGACGAATTTCGGGTCGGGGGTCTGCTCGTAGATGCGGATGATCCGGTCCCGCATCTGCCGGGTGACCGGCCCGCTGGCGATGATGACGTCGGCGTGCCGGGGCGTCGCCCTGAGCAGGACGCCGAAGCGCTCGACGTCGAAGCGGGGCGTCAGGGCGGCGACGATCTCGATGTCGCAGGCGTTGCAGGCGCCGGAGTTGAGGTGCAGGATCCAGGGCGACTTGATCCTGGACCAGCGCGTCAGCTTGTTGAGCATGTTAACTCCTCGTGACCAGGGACGAAACGGCCAACGCGATCATGACCAGGTAGAACAGGGCGAAGAAGACGATCTTGCCCGCGGGCACCGTGGCGATGACCAGGACCGCGACGTGCATCATGGTGAAGAACAGGGCGATGAAGAAGAACAGGCGGTAGCCGAACTGGACCTTTGCTCCCGGCCGATCCTCGCCGCAGGCGTAGGTCGTGAGCTTGCCGCCCGCCTTGTTCAGCTTGGGGGCCATGCCCCGGCCGAGGGCGTAAAGGCCGAAGGCCGCGGCCAGGAAGACGAAGAAGGCGACGGGGGGAGACAGAAGCAGGCCGATTCCTGTCATGGCTTACCCTTTCAGCTTGGCCAGACGGCGGACGTCCAGCGACTTCGTGTGGCGGTAGATGTTGATGATCAGCGCCAGGGCCGTGGCGACCAGGCTGACCTCGATGACGATGTAGGTGATGGCCAGGGCCTGGGCCGTGAGAAGGCTGGCCTTGGCCAGGCCGGTCGCGACGAGGAGAAGGCTGATGCCCTTGCCGATGACCTCGATGCAGATGAAGAGCTTGATGAGGTTGCGCTTGGCGAGCAGGCCCAGGATCCCGGCGAAGACGAGGGCGGCGGCGAAGAAGACGTAGAGGTACCAGGTGTTAGTCATTTTTCTCTCGCTTGCGGAAGAGGGCCAGCACGGCGAAGACGCCGGCCAGGATGACCGCGATCTGGCCGACGAGGTCGTAGGTCCGCGCCTTCCAGAGGACGTCGCCGAACGAGCCGGTCTCGGCGCCGGCGGCCAGGGCCGGGATCTTGCCGATCAGGCCCTTCATGACCAGGGCGTCGATGACGATGAAGGCCACGAAGACGACCGGGAAGGCGACGTTCACGAGCTTGGACTCGCGGACCTCTTCGCCCGTCTTGGTCAGGGCGATCGTCAGGACGAACAGGACCGTGATGAGGCCGGCGACGACCGAGATCTCGAAGGCCCCGGCGTAGGGGGCGTTCATCCGGAAGAAGATGATCCCCAGCAGGAGGCTGGCCACGGCCAGGGCAATGGCCGACTTGAGGAGGTCCCTGAGGAGGATGGCCAGGGCCGCGAAGATCACCAGGCCGATGAGAAGGGCGGTTTGTAGGATCATCGTTTAAAATCCCCACGACCCGGTCACGGCGTGGAGGCCGTCCGCGAGCACGTCTGCGGCGGGCTGGATCCAGGTCGTGATGGTCGACGAGAAGAAGATGCCGATCCCCACGCAGAGGAGGGCGAGAAGAACGGTCGAGGCGGTCATCCAGAAGGGCGCCTCCTTGACCCCGGCCCATTTCGCGTTGAGCTTGCCGAAGAAGGCCTTCCGCTGCATGAGGAGGTAATACCAGAGGGTCAGGACCGAGGCCAGGACGGCGACGACGGCGAAGGCGCCATGGCCGGCCTGGACGAGGGCGACGATGATGAGGAGCTTCGACCAGAAGCCGTTGAGCGGCGGCACGCCGGCGATCGACAGGGCCCCGACGAGGTTCGTCGCCGCGGTGACCGGCATGCGCTTGGCCAGCCCGCCCATCTCGTCGAGATCGCGGGTGCCGGTGGCCTGCTGGACCGAGCCGCTCGTCAAGAAGAGGAGCCCCTTGGCCAGGGCGTGGTTGAAGAGGTGGAACAGCCCGCCGGCGATGCCGAGCGGCGTGCCGATGCCGATGCCGAGGACGATATAGCCGACCTGGCTGATCGACGAATAGGCCAGCATCCGCTTCATGTCCTTCTGGCCGAGGGCCAGGAAGGCGGCCACGACCAGGGAGACGATCCCCATCCACATCATGACCGTCGAGAGGGCCGGCGTCAGGCCGAAGACGTTGAGGAAGATGCGGGTCATGGCGTAGACGCCGGAGACCTTGATGAGCAGGCCCGACAGGACGGCCGAGATGGGCGCCGGGGCCGAGGGGTGGGCGTCCGGCAGCCAGGCGTGGAACGGGACGAGGGCGGCCTTGAGGCCGAAGCCGAAGAGGAAGAAGGCCGAGGCGATGGCCACGACCGGCCCGGCGTTGAGCTCCCGCAGCCCGGCGGCGACGGCGGCAAAATCGAGGGCGCCGGTCATGCCGTAGATGACGGCCACGGCGGCGACGACGAAGGCCGAGCCGACGACCGAGAGCATCAGGTATTTGAAGGCGGCCTCGAGCTCGTCGTGGCCGAGGCCGTAGGCGACCAGGGCGTAGGAGGCGACGGCGGCCACCTCGAGGAAGACATAGACGCTGAAGAGGTCCGAAGCCAGGACGAGCCCGTTCATGCCCGCCATCATGACCAGGTACAGGGCGTAGAACGTCGCTTTGGACCCGTAGTGCTCCATGTAGTTGATGGAGAAGAGGCAGGCGGCGAAGCCGACCACGGACACGGCCATGAGCATGAACAGGCTGAAGCCGTCGAGGCCCAGCCGGAGGCCGATCGTCTCGCCGAGCCAGGAGGGCTGCAGCAGGACCGGGCCCCCGGCGATGAGGGACCGGCCGGCGACCGCGGCGTAGACCACGAGCGCGAGGAGCGTCGCGTTGGCCAGCAGGTCCGGCAGGACGCGCCGCGAGAGCCTGCCGGCGAGCGGCAGGATGCCCGCGACGACGAGCGGAAGGACGATGAAGAGTATGATCAACGCTCCTCCTCTCTACCGGGCCAGCAGGCTGACGACGCCCGCCAGGATGATCAGGCCGGCCAGACACCAGGCCAGGTAGTTCGCGTAGTGCCCGTTGTGGGCCTTCTTGAGGATGCCGGTGAATTTCTCGCCGGTGACGGTGACGACCTTTTCGAGGACGAAATCGATGGGCCGGTCGACGGCCTTGAAGAGGACGAGCGACAGCCCCTTGAGGACCTTGATGCCCTGCTCGTAGGGATCGAAGACCCGCTTCTCGGCCAGGTCAAAGGCCTGGTGCATGACGGGCAGGTTGTGGACCGGCTCGGAGGCCAGGTAGGCCTTGCGGCCGCCCTTGAGCCAGCCGTAGCGGTGGAGCAGGAAGGCCAGGACGAGGCAGCCGATCGAGATCAGAGCGACCGGGGTGAAGACGCTCAGCGCGTGGGCCGTGAAGTCCAGATGCCCGCCGGCCTCGGCCCGTCCGGCCAGGATGGGCTGGATGAAGAGGGTCAGGGGCAGCTTGTTGTAGACGCCGAACAGGATGCACAGCCCGGCCAGGGTGAGGATCGGGATGACGATCGGCGCCGGGCTCTCGCGGACCGCGGCGACCTCGCGCGACCGCTCGCCGAAGAAGACCGAGTGGCCGGCCTTGAGGAACGAGGCGAAGGTGAAGATGGCCCCGATCCAGGCGGCGATGGCGAAGATCGTGTAATGCGTTTCAAGGGCCCCGTGAAAGACCATCTCCTTCGAGACGAAGCCGTTGAGGGGCCAGACGCCCGAGATGGCCAGGGCGCAGACGACGAAGCCCGCGGCCGTGAGCGGCATCTCGCGGGCGATCCCGCCCAGCTTCTTGAGCTCGGTCGTCCCGGCCCGGTGCTCGACCGAGCCGGCGCTCAGGAAGAGCCCGCTCTTATACATGGCGTGGTTGATCATGTGGAAGATGCCGCCGGCGATGCCGATGGGGATGGCCGTGCCGATGCCGAGCACCATGTAGCCGACCTGGCTGATGGCGTGATAGGAGAGCAGCCGCTTGAGGTCCTTCTGGACGAGGGCCATGAGGACGGCCAGGACGATGGTCACGGCGCCGACGGTCATGAGCAGGATCGAGAGGCCGCTCCCGGGCCGGATCTTGAAGAAGTCGAGGGAGATGCGGGCCAGGAGGTAGATCCCGAGGAGCTTCTCGAAGGCGGCCGGCAGGAAGGCCATGAAGGTCACCGGGGCGTCGAGCGCGGCGTCCGGGATCCAGGTGTGGAAGGGCATGGCCCCCGCCTTGCCGGCGGCCCCGATCATCATCAGGACGAAGGCCACCGCGGCCAGTCCGGTCGGCTCGACGGAGATATCCGACAGGGTCGCCGTCCCGGCCAGGCTCCAGAGGATGGCGATGCCGAGGATCATGGAGAAGTCGCAGAAGCCGCTGATGATCAGGGCCTTGACGGCCGAGCGGGTCGAGGTCACGCGGCCGCCGAGGGCGATCATGCCGTAGAGGGTGACGAGCAGGCCTTCCCAGAAGAAGAGGAGGGGCACGAAGTTGTTGGCCAGGGCCGCCCCGTTGGCGAAGGCCGCGGTCAGGAAGACGTAGGCCAGGAACTCGCGCTCCCGCGGCGCGCCCTTCATCTTGGCCGTCGTGTAGAGCGTGATCAGGATCAGGAACCCGGCCAGGGCGAGCAGGATGAAGGCCGAGAACTGGTAGAGGCGGAGGTCGAAGTCGATGCCCGGGATAAGCCACGGCACGGCGTAGCGGAGGTCCTTCACCGAGAAGAAAACGAAGGCGTAATAGAGCAGCACGCCCGCCCCCGCCACCGCCAGGACGTCGCGCAGGAGCTTGAGCGTCCGGGGCAGCAGCATGAAGACGGCAGCCAGCACGGCCGGCAACAGGATCGGGAGAAGCAGCATTTTGGGCGTCATCGGAGCCACCAACTCATCTGTGTCGTCGCCACGCTGATGACCTTCATCGGGAAGGCGACGAAGACCCCGGCGGCCAGGCTGAGGACGGCGAGCAGGGCGACGACATAGACCATGGATTTCGACGTCTCGGGGGCCGGGTGCTTGGCCTCGCCGAGGAAGACCATATGAAAGGCCTTGAAGAGGTAGAAGAGCGTCAGGACCGCGGTGAAGAGGCCCAGGGCGGCGATCCACGGCCGTCCGGCCTGGACCGTGCCGAGGATGACCATGAACTTGGCGAAGAAGCCGCCGAAGGGGGGAATGCCGATGACCGAGAAGGCGCAGGCGATGAAGGCCGCGGCCGTGACCGGCATGGTCTTGATGAGGCCGCCCATCTCCCGGATGTCCTTGGTGTGGACGGCGTGGATGACGATGCCGGCGCAGAGGAAGAGGCCGGCCTTGGCCAGGCCGTGGGTCAGGATGAAGAGGAGCGAGCCGTTGATGCCGGTCGGCGTCGCCACGGCGAAGCCGAGGAAGATGTAGCCGATCTGGCTCACGGTCGAGTAGGCCAGGATCCTCTTCAGGTCGTTCTCGACGGCGGCCGCCCCGGCGGCGACCAGGCTCGAGACCATGACGATGATCGGCAGGGCGTTCTGCCAGCCCTCGGGCAGCCGGAACGTGTAGAGGAAGAGGCGGGCGAAGGCGTAGGTGCCGATCTTGACGAGGACCGCCGCGTGGAGCAGGGCCGTGACCGTGGTCGGGGCGACACCGGCGTCGGGCAGCCAGGTGTGGAGGGGCACGGTCGCCGACTTCGAGAACATGCCGAAGAGGATGAGCAGGACGGCCATGCGGGGCACGATCGTGCCCCGCATGGCCGTCAGGTCGAAGGTGTTGGTCAGCCCGTAGATCTGGATGAAGCCCAGGAGCATGACCACGGCGCCGAAGAACGTCACCAGGAAGGCCTTGTCGGCCTTGCGGACGTGGAGCGGCTCGCGGTAGAAGCCGATCAGGCGCCAGCAGGCGATGGCGATGATCTCCCAGAACAGGTACATGAAGAGGAGGTTGGCCGAGAAGACCAGCCCCATCATCGACCCGATGAAGAGGATGACCATCAGGTAATACTCGTTCTGGTTCTCCTCGTGCCGGACATAGCCGAGCGAGTAGACGACGATGAGGAAGCCGATGAACGAGGAGACGCAGGCCATGAAGATGGCCAGCGGATCGGCGATGAGGATGAAGTCGAAGCCCATCGCCAGCGGCTTGCGCACGACCTGCTCCCCTCCCTTAAGGGCGAAGGGGAGGAGCGTCAGGGGCAAGATGGCGGTCGCGCCGCTCACCAGGACGGCCCAGATCGAGCGGATGCGCCTCCCGGCGAGGCCGGCGAGCGGCGTCGCGAAGGAGCCGAGGATGGGAACGAGCACCGTGAGGAGGACAGTTGTTTCGACGTTCATGGGGCGGGTTGCCTTCCTATCATAAAGAAGGGTCAGTATAGTGGCGGCCAGGGGGGTTGTCAAGGTTTTCCACAGGCGGCCCTCAGCTTTTGAACAGCTTTTTGCAGAGACCGATTTCTGTTGATTTTTGGGCGTGAAAGTAGGATAAAAGGGCGTCCCCTATCATCGCCCGCGACGAGGTGAAGCATGGCCGTCGACATCCGCGAGATCGACCCCCGCAAGCGCCAGGACCTGAAGATCTTCATCAACCTCCCCGAAAAGACCCACGCCGGGCACAAGAACTGGGTCTATCCCCTCTACTCGGACGACTGGAAATATTTCGATCCGAAGAAGAACAAAGCCTTTTCCTATTGCGACACGATCCTCCTCGTCGCCTGGAAGGACGGGAAGCCCGTGGGGCGGGTCATGGGCATCATCAACAAGCGATACAACGAATACCGGCAGGAGAAGACGGCCCGCTTCGGCTACCTCGAAACCTACGAGGACAAAGACGTCTTTCGGGCCCTCCTTCACCGCATCGAGGACTGGGCCCGGTCCAAGGGCATGACCAAGATCGTCGGGCCCTACGGCTTCTCCGACCAGGACCCCGAGGGCTGGATCATCGAGGGCTTCGACCACCACGCCACGATCGCGACCTACTTCAACTTCGAGTGGATGCCGAAATGGGTCGAGGAGGAAGGCTACACCAAGGACAACGACTGGTTCGTCTACAAGCTCGACGTGCCCAAGGAGATCCCCGAGTTCTACAAGAGGATCTACGACCGGCAAATGAAGCGCGGGACCTTCCAGATCGTCGAGTTCAAGAAGCGCAAGGAGATCAAGCCCTGGATCCACAAGGTCCTAGGCCTCATGAACGAGACCTACATGGCCGGCAACATCTACGGCTACGCCCCGCTCGACGAGCAGGAGATGGACGAGCTCGCCGGGCGCTTTCTGCCGATCCTCGACCCCCGCTTCGTCAAGGTCGTGGCCAAGGACGGCGAGGTCCTGTCGTTCATCATCGCCATGCCCGACATGACCGATGGCATCAACAAGGCCCGCGGCCATCTTTTCCCGTTCGGCTTCATCCATATTCTCAGGGCGGCCAAGACGACGAAACAGCTCGACCTGCTGCTCGGCGCCGTTAAAGAGCCGTATCGGGGCCAGGGGCTCGACGTCCTGATGGGGGTCAAGGTCCTCGAATCGGCCTCCAAGGCCGGCAAGGAGATGATGGACACCCATCACGAGATGGAGGCCAACGTCCTCGTCCGGGCCGAGATGGAGCGGATGGGGGGCAAGATCTACAAGAAGTTCCGGGCCTTCCAGAAGGCCCTGTAATTACGCGACCAGCGAGACGACGTAGGCGCCGGTCAGCACGGTCAGCACGGCGACCGTGATCCAGGCGATGGCGTTGAAGGCCCGGCTATTCTTGTGGGCGCCCATCAACTTGACATTGTTGATGAGGATGAGCATGAACACCAGGACGACGGGCAGGACCAGTCCGTTGATGATCTGGGAGACGAGCATGACCCGGAAGAGGGGGATGCGGGGCAGGAGGATGATGGCCGCGCCGAAGACGACGAGCAACGAGTAGAGCCCGTAGAACTGCGGCGCCTCCGAGAACTTCTTGTTGACGCCGTTCTCCCAGCCCATGCCCTCGCAGATGATGAAGGCGGTCGAGAGGGGCAGGATCGAGGCCGCGAAGAGCGACGCGTTGAGGAGGCCGAAGGCGAAGAGGGCCGCGCAGTAGCGGCCGGCGAGCGGCTTGAGGGCCAGGGCCGCGTCGGCCGCCGTCTCGACCCGGATGCCGGCCTTGAATAGCGTCGCGGCGCAGGTCAGGACGATGAAGCCCGCGACGAGCGTCACGACGAAGCTCCCGGCGATGACGTCCAGCCGCGAGTGCTTGTAGTCCTTGACGGGGATGTTCTTCTCGACGATGGAGGCCTGGAGATAGAATTGCATCCACGGGGCGATCGTCGTGCCGACGAGGCCGATGACCATGGCCAGGGCGCCCGGGGAGAAATCGAGGCTCGGCCGGACCAGGCTCGTCCCGATCGCGCCCCAGTCCGGCTTGGCCAGGAAGCCGGAGATGATGTACGTCACGTAGAAGAGGCAGGCGAAGAGGAAGATCTTCTCCACGGACCGGTAGGTGCCCTTGATGACGAGGAGCCACACGAGCAGGGCGCTGAGCGGCACGGAGATGAACTTGGAGACGTGGAAGATCTCGAGACTCGAGGCGACGCCGGCGAACTCGGCGATGATGTTGCCGAAATTGGTCAGCAAGATCCCAAAGAGGAGGTAGACCGTGATCTTGACCCCGAACCGCTCGCGGATGAGGTCGGACAGGCCCTTGCCCGTGACGACGCCCATGCGGGCGCTCATCTCCTGGACGACGATCAGGGCGAGCATGACGGGGATGAGGGTCCAGAGCAGCCTGTTGCCGTAGAAAGCGCCGGCCATCGAATAGGTGGCGATGCCGCCGGCGTCGTTGTCGACGTTCGAGGTGATGATGCCCGGGCCCATGACGGCCAGGAAGACGAGGAAGCCCTTCCAGCGCCGCCGGAACGCGTCTTTCAACATCCCATCCCCCCCGTAGCCGCGAGCCGAGACGGCTGCAGATGCGAGGCGTCAAAGGGTGAAGCTGTACTCGGAGTACTGCGATAAGCGCTCTTTCCCGATATTTCCCAGATGTGCCGCTCCGAGTCGCTCCGCGGCCCATCTGACCTCCGCTCCCTTCGGTCGCTTCGGGTAGGCCCGAAGGGTGAAAACGCCGGTCTTGGCTCTTGGGTGTTCATCAGGAAACACGGCGTTTTCACGGCTACAGCTCCTCGGCGGTTTCCTGGATGATGTCCTGGAGGGTGATGATGCCCTGGATGCGGCCGTCGGCGTCGACGACCGGCACGGCCAGGAACTTGTATTTGTTGAAGATGTCGGCGACGGTCTCGACGCTGTCCGAGGCCGCGACAGAGACGACGCGGTCGTTCATGAGCGCGCCGAGCTTCTCCTCGCGGCCGCAGACGATGAGATGGCGGACGGTGATGACGCCGGCGGGCTTCCGGTCGTGGTCGGTCACGTAGATGTAGGCGACCGTTTCGAGCGGATGGAAGGCCTTGCGGAAGGCGTCGATGGCCTCGCCGACCGTCTGCTCGCGGTCGAGGGCCAGGAAGTCGGTCGTCATGATGCTGCCCGCCGTGCCTTCTTTGTGCCGGAGGAGGGCCTCCAGCCTCTCGCGGTAGGGCTTCTCCATGGTCCCGATGAGGTGGTCCTTCTTCTCCTCGGGCAGGTCCGCCAGGAACTCCTTGGCCTCGTCCGGTTCCATCGATTCCAGGATGTCGGAGGCCTTCTCGGGCGGCGCCGTCTCGATCAGCGAGAGCTGGAGCTTGGGGTCGACCTCCTGCAGGGTCTCGGCCGCGGTCTCGGTGTCGAGGGATCGGAAGACGGAGGACCGGTTGGCCCGGTCGAGATCCTCGATGATGTCGGCGATGTCCGAGGGATGCATGTCGTGGATGCGGCGGAGGCTGACGTTGAGCTTGAGGTTCCGCTTCGGGTCGGCGGCGAGGGGCTGGACATATTTCCAGGAGGCGAGCTTCTCGGCGATGGACTCGCCGAACAGCCACCGCCAGAGGCCGTCAATGGCGCGGAGCCAGCCGAGCCGGCGCAGGATGCCACGGATGCCGAAATCGACGTGGGCCAGTCGCAGCTCGTCCTTGACGACCAGCATGTCGACGTCGTTGACGCGCTCGATGCGGGCGCCCTGGAGGTCCACGACCTGCTGGTCGAGAAGGTCTCCGCGGACGAGGATCTCCTCGGGCCCGACCTCGAGGTCCGTCAGGGCCTCTTCGGCCCCGGGCCGCAGCACGATCGCCTTCGGGCCGACCCCTTCGACATGCCCCCAATCGAGGGCCCGCGGCTTGCGCTCACGGCGGCGGATGACGAGCGTCCCGGCCTTGGGGTACAGCTCGCCCAGCCGGACCTTGAGATCGACGGCCCGGCCCACGGGCGTCCCGTCGGAGGCCACGACCCGCCGGCCGAGCAGCTCCGACAGGTAAATGAACATCTGCCGGTCTTCGCACGCCATATTGCGGCTTATAGCACACGGATAAAGGGGAGTAAAGCGGTTCCGGGCCTATTTTGCGTCGGCCCAGTTCGGGCCGAAGCCGAGGTGGACGAGGAGCGGGACGGCGAGCGCCGCCGCCCCCTCCATGGCCTCCCGCACCAGGGGCTCGACCTTGATCTTTTCCTTGGGCGGGACCTCGAAGACGAGCTCGTCGTGGACCTGCAGGATCATGCGGCTCTTGAGCCCGGCGGCGGCGATGGCCTTGGCCGCCCGGAGCATGGCCAGCTTGATGATGTCCGCCGCCGAGCCCTGGATGGGGTTGTTCAGGGCAATGCGCCGGCCGGCCTGCTGCAGGGCCCGGTCGGGGGCCTGCAGCTCGGGGACCTGGCGCTGGCGGCCGAAGAGGGTCTCCGACGTGCCGGTCGCGCGGGCCTCCTCGACGACGCGGTCGAGGTATTCGCGGACCCTGGGCCGCTCGGCGAAATAGCGGTCGATGAACTTCTGGGCCTCGGCCGTCGACGTCCCCAGCTCGCGGGCCAGGGAGAAGGCCGACGTGCCGTAGATGATGCTGAAGTTGATGATCTTGGCCCGCCGCCGCGACTCCTCGCCGGCGTGGCCGAAGACGAGCCGGGCCGTCTCCTCGTGGATGTCGCGGCCGGCCAGGAACGTCTCGACGAGCGTCGGGTCGCCCGAGAGGTGGGCCAGGATGCGAAGCTCGACCTGAGAATAGTCCGCGGCGAGCAGGACGTGCCCGTCGGCGGGGATGAAGGCCTGCCGGAAGCGCGTGCCCCACGGCCCCCGCGCCGGGATGTTCTGGAGGTTGGGCTCGCTCGACGAGAGCCGCCCGGTCGAGGCCACGGTCTGGTTGTAGCAGGTGTGGATGCGCCCGGTTTCGGGGTTGATGAGCTGCGGCAGGGCGTCGGCGTAGGTCGACTTGAGCTTGGACATTTGCCGGTATTCGAGCACGCGGCGGGCCAGGGGATGAACGAGGGCCAGCTCCTCGAGGATGTCGATCGAGGTCGAGAAGCCCTTGGTGACCTTGGTCCGGCGCCCGGCCTGCAGGCCGAGCTTGTGGAAGAGGACCTCGCCGAGCTGGCGCGGCGAGTTGATGTTGAAGACGCAGCCGGCGAGCTCGTGGATCTGCTTCTCGAGCCGGCCCGTCTCGCGCTCGAGCTCCTTTGACATGGCCTTGAGCACGTCCGGGTCGACCCGCACCCCGGTCCGCTCCATCTCAGCCAGGAGGCTGACGAGCGGGCGCTCGATGTCCTCGTAGAGGCGGTCCATCTTCCGGGCCTTGACCTTGTCCCAGAGCAGGCCGCCGAGCTCCTGGGCCAGGGACGCGTCCTGGCAGGCATAGGGGCCGGCCTTCTCGACCGGGACCTTGTCCATGGTCTGCCCGGCCTTGCCCTTGCCGGCGACCTCCTCGTAGGGGATCTTGGTCTCGTGGAGGTAGTGAAGGCCGATCTTGTCGAGAGAGTGCTTGCCCCAGTTGGGCTCGAGGAGATACGACAGAACCATGGTGTCGTTCGCGACGCCGGCGAGTTCGATGCCCTCGCGGGCGAGGACGATCATGTCGTACTTGATGTTCTGCCCGGTTTTCAGGATCCGGGGATCCTCGAGGACCGGCTTCAGGATGCCGAGCGCTTCACGCTTGGGGATCTGGGCCGGAGCGCCGAGATAATCGTGCCCGACGGGGACATAAAAGGCCTCGCCCGGGGCGATCGAAAACGACAGCCCGACCAGCCGGGCCCAGGTCGGCAGGGGCGACGTTGTCTCGGTGTCGACGGCCGTCTGGCCGGCCTTGGCGATGCGGGCCGCGAGGGCCTTGAGCTCGGCCTCGTCGAGGATCGTCCGGAAGTCCTTGCCGGCGGGGCGCGGCGCCGGCTTCACGAAATCCTGGAGGAGCGACGTGAACTCGAGCTCGCTGAAGAGCCGGACGGCTTCGGCGGCGTCCGGCTCCTGGACGAGGAAGCGGCCGAGGTCGAGCTCGAGAGGGAGGTCGCGGCAGACCGTGACGAGCCGGCGGCTGAGCTCGAGCATCTCCCGGTTCGTTTCGATCTTCTCCCGGACGCGCGCGTTCTTGACCTGGTCGAGGTGGGCCAGGAGGTTCTCGACCGAGCCGAACTGCTCGATGAGCGATTTGGCCGTCTTCTCGCCGATGCCGGGGACGCCGGGGACGTTGTCGGAGAGATCGCCCCAGAGGGAAAGGACGTCGACGATCTGGCCGGCCTCGACGCCGAAGAACGCCTTGACCCCGGCCGCGTCGACGAGCTTCTCCTTGGACGGGTTCCAGATCGAGGTCGAGGCGTCGACGATCTGGAGCAGGTCCTTGTCCGTGGTGACGACGACCGTCTGCAGGCCCTTCGCCGCCGCCTGGCCGGCCAGCACGGCTAGGGCGTCGTCGGCCTCGTATCCGGGGAACTCGGCCGCGGCGATGCGCAGGGCTTTGAGGACCTCCTTCAGCTTGGGGACCTGGGGAACGAGGTCGTCCGGCATGGGCTTGCGGTGGGCCTTGTAGGCCTCGTATTCCTCGTGGCGGACGGTCGGCCCCTTGACGTCGAAGACGACGCCCAGGTAGTCGGGCCTTTCCGTCTCGAGGAGCTTGCGGACGGAGCTGATGAAGCCGAAGATGGCCCCCGTCGGGAAGCCGGCCGAGGTGCGGAGGTTGCGGATGGCGTAGTAGGACCGGTAGAGGAGGGAGTGGCCGTCGATGAGGAACAGCCGTTTCGGACTCAGTCGAACCTGCCTTCGACGATTTGACCCAGGATCGTCTTGTGCTGCTCCTCCATCATCCTCGCGATCCGGTCGGCGGAATCCGGCTGGCCGAGCAGGGCGGTGTAGAAGCCCCGCTTCGAGGCCAACAGGCGGCCCGCCTTGTAGATCAGGGACTCGATATATTGGGCCCCAAGCCCCTTGTCCTGGGTCTGGACGATGTAGGCTTCCCCCTTGAAGTCGACCCGCGTGTCATAGCCGGCCATACGGGCATTATACCTCATTTGACTTCACGAACCCGCTTGCTATAATAGATTGAAATTTTGTGAGGTTGCCTTTGGATACTGCGATGTTGATCGATCTCGACCGCGTGCCCAAGGAAGGCCTGCGCGTCTCCAAGGACTTCGAGTTCCTCAGCCTCGATCTGGTCGAGGAGAACGCGGTCTTTCTCGAGCCGGCCCGCGCCGAAGTGACCGTTCGCTTGGTCGGCGACGAGGTCCTGGTCCAGGGCGAGGTCACGGCCCGGCTGAGCTTTGTCTGCTCCCGCTGCCTGACCCCCTTCGAGTTCCCGGTCGCCAGCCGCTTCGACCTGGTCTACCTGCCCGAGGACATCGACGCCCTGTCCGAGGAGCTGTCCGACGAGAAGATCGACCAGATGTACTACACCGGCCGCCAGCTCGACCTGAGGGCCGTCATCCTGGAACAGCTCAACCTGACCTTCCCGGCCAAGCCCCTGTGCTCGCCGGAGTGCGAGGGCATCTGCGCCGTCTGCGGCGAGGTCATCCGCGACGCGAAGTGCTCCTGCCTTGTCAAGGAAACCGATGCCGGCTGGAACAAGCTTAAATTTCCCGTGAGAGACAAGAGTTAAATGCCTAATCCGAAAAGACGCCATTCCCCGACCCGAAAAGGCAAGCGCCGTTCCCACGACGGACTCGCCCTTCCCACCTTCTCCGTCTGCCCGAAGTGCGGCAACCCCAAGCTGCCCCACCGGGCCTGCCCCGAGTGCGGGTACTACAAGGGGCGGCAGGTGACGGAAGGGACCGAAGACTGACCGGGCCGGCGGCCATGAAGATCGCGGTCGACGCGATGGGGGGTGATTTCGGACCCAAGGCCACTGTGCCCGGGGCCGTCGCCGCCGCCGAAGACTTCGGCGTCGACATCCTCCTCGTCGGTCTCGAAAGCTCCGTCCAGCGCGAGCTGGCTCGCCAGCCCGCCGCCGCCTCCCGCATCACGGTCGTCGACGCCCCCGAGGCCATCGGCATGGGCGAGGGGCTGCTCGCGTTCCGCAAGAAGAAGGCCTCCTCGATCCGCGTCGGGGCCCAGCTCGTCCGGGACGGCGCGGCCGACGCCTTCGTCAGCATGGGCAACACCGGGGCTGTCGTTTATGTCTCCCGCGACGTCCTGGGGCCCCTCAAGGGCGTGGACCGGCCGGCCCTGGCCCTGCTCGTGCCCGGGGTCGAGGGCCAGACCCTGCTCCTCGATGTCGGGGCCAACGCCAACTGCCAGCCGCACAACCTCGTCCAGTTCGCCCTGATGGGCAAGATCTTCATGACGGCGGTCGTCGGTGTCGCCGACCCCCGCGTCGGCCTCATGAGCATCGGCGAGGAGAAGGGCAAAGGCAACGACCTCGTCAAGGAGGCCTTTGACCGCCTCCAGACCGCGCCCCTGCGCTTCATCGGCAACGTCGAGGGCAAGGACCTCTTCTCCGGGACGGCCGACGTCGTCGTCAGCGACGGCTTCACCGGGAACGTCGCCCTCAAGGTCTCCGAGGGCGTCGTCCAGAGCGTCGTCTCCATGGCCCGCCACGAGATCACCAAGGACATCTTCGCCAAGCTCGGCTACCTCCTGATGAAGCGCCACCTGAAAAAGCTCTACAAGAAGATCGATTATTCGGAATACGGCGGGGCCCAGCTCCTCGGCGTCAACGGCGTCATCATCATCGGCCACGGCCGGTCGAACCCGACCGCGGTCCGCAACGCCGTCGGCCGGGCCCGGGAATTCGTCGCGAACCGGGTCCAGGACACGATCCAGGCGGAGATCCTCCGCTATGAGAACGTCTTGAGAGGAGTCGCGGCATGACCACACGCTTCGCCGGACGGGTCTCCATCGTCACGGGCGCTTCGCAGGGGATCGGCGAGACGATCGCCCGGGAGCTGGCCGCCGAAGGCGCCCGCATCGTCCTCGTCGATGTCCAGAAGGACAAGCTCGAAGCCGTGGCCGCGTCGATCGCGGCCGAAGGCGGGCAGGCCGAGGCGCGGGTCGTCGACGTCGGCGATACGGCGGCCGTGGACGCCGCCGTGGCGGCCATCGCCGCCGCCCACGGCCGGATCGACCATCTCGTCAATAACGCCGGCATCACCCGCGACACGTTGCTCATGCGCATGAAGGAGGAGGACTGGGACCTCGTCCTCAAAGTCAACCTGAAGGGCACCTTCAACTTCTCCCGGGCCGTCCTGCGGACGATGATCGCCGCCCGTTACGGCCGGATCGTCAACATCGCCTCGGTGGCCGGGCAGATGGGCAATGCCGGGCAGGCCAATTACGCCGCCTCCAAGGCGGCCATCATCGCCTTCGGCAAGTCCCTAGCCCGGGAGGTCGGGAGCCGCGGCATCACCGTCAACGCCGTCGCCCCGGGCTTCATCGCCACGGCCATGACCGGGATCCTGCCCGAGGACGTCAAAAAGGCCTACCTCGAGCTCATCCCCCTCAAAAAGTTCGGGCTTCCCAAAGACGTGGCAAATGCGGTAAAATTCCTTCTCTCCGATGACGCCGCCTATATCACGGGCCAGGTGGTCAGTGTGAACGGCGGGATGTATATGTAGGCGGTCCGCCTGCGAACTCTGGAATCTCTGAAGGAGGACACCATGGAAAGAGACGAGCTGCTCAAGAAGGTCCGGGCCATCGTTTCCGACAAGCTGAGCATCAGCGAGGAGCAGGTCACGGAGGACGCGTCCTTCATCGATGATCTCGGCGCCGACTCCCTGGACACCGTCGAATTGGTCATGGCCCTCGAGGACGAATTCGGGCTCGACATCCCTGACGACCAGGCCGAGAAGCTGACCACGGTCGGCAAGGCCATCGACTATATCGTGGGGCACGCCAAGTAGCGTCCCGCCTGTCATTCCCTTTTCGGACCAACCGCAGATGACCAGGGATCAAAGTCCCGGCCGCCGTGTCGTCGTCACCGGCATCGGCCTCGTCTCGCCCCTCGGCACGGGGACGGCCAAGACGTGGGAGGCCCTCCTCCGCGGCGAGTCGGGCGTCGCCCCGCTCTCCCGCTTCGACGTCTCCCGCTACGCCACCCGATTCGGCGCCGAGGTCAAGGATTTCGACCCCTTGGCCTTCATCGACCGCAAAGAGGTCCGCAAAATGGACCCCTTCATCCGGTACGGCCTGGCCGCGGCGGTGCTGGCCGTTGACGACTCGGGCATCCCGGCGGCCGACCTCCAGAGCGACCGGGCCGGCGTCTACGTCGGCTCCGGCATCGGCGGGCTGGGCTCGATCGAGGAGAACCACAAGGTCCTCCTCGAACGGGGCCCCGACCGCGTCTCGCCGTTCTTCCTCGTCCAGACGATCATCAACGAGGCCTCCGGCCAGATCTCGATCCGCTTCGGGGCCAAGGGGCCGAACTGCGCCAACGCCACGGCCTGCAGCACCGGCACGCACGCCATCGGCGATTCGTTCCGGCTCATCCGCCACGGCGACGCCGAGATCATGATCGCCGGGGGAGCGGAAGCCCCGCTGACCCCGCTCAGCCTGGCCGGATTCACGGCCATCAAGGCCCTCTCCGGGCGGAACGACGACCCGGCCCACGCCTCGCGGCCGTTCGACGCCAAGCGCGACGGCTTCGTCATGGGCGAAGGCGCGGGCGTTCTCATCCTCGAGGAGCTCGGCCGGGCGGAGACGCGCGGGGCCCGCATCTACGCCGAGATCGTCGGCTACGGCATGACCAGCGACGCCTTCCACGTCGCGGCCCCGGACCCGACCGGCGACGGGGCCTGCCGGGTCATGCGCCGGGCCATCGAGGAGGCCGGGATCGACCCGTCGGAGATCCAGTACATCAACGCCCACGGCACCTCGACCGAGCTCAACGACAAGACCGAGACGGCGGCCATCAAGGCCGTCTTCGGCGGCGCCGCCCGCCGGCTGGCCGTGAGCTCGACGAAATCCATGACCGGCCACCTGCTCGGCGCGGCCGGAGGGATCGAGGCCGGCTTCACCGCCCTGGCCCTCCACCACCAGATCCTGCCGCCGACCATCAACTACGAGTTCCCGGACCCCGAGTGCGATCTGGACTATGTCCCGAACGTCGCCCGCAAGGCCGGGATCACCCATGCCCTGACGAACTCGTTCGGCTTCGGGGGGACCAACGGCGCGCTCCTGCTGAAAAAGTTCGAGCGGCCCTGAGGGACGGCCCGCGGCGGGCCCATCGGCGCGGCCGGGACCGGCTGGCCCCGTAAGGAGAGACCCATGAACATTCTCGTTTTCGTCAAGCGGGTGCCCGACACGGAATCGCGCATCCGCATCCGGCACGAGACCCGGACGATCGCCGAGGAAGGGCTGAACTTCGTCATCAGCCCCTACGACGAATACGCCGTCGAGGAGGCCCTCCGCATCAAAGAGGCCAAGGGCGGCGCGGTCAAGGTCGTGGCGGTCGGGGGAGAGGCGGCAGCAACCATCCTGAGGAAGACCCTGGCCATGGGCGCCGACGAAGCCTTCCTCATCAAGGACGAAACGCCCGAGACCTACGACGGGCTGCGCACGGCGCGCATCATTGCCCGGGCCGTGGAGAAGAAGCTCGGGCCGGCTGATCTTCTCCTCTTCGGCAGGCAGTCGGTCGGGGCCGACAACGCCCAGGTGCCGGCCATGGCCGCTGAGCTCCTCGGCCTGCCCCAGGCGACGGTCGTCACCAAGCTCGAGATCGACGACGCTTCGGCCACGGCCGTGCGCGAGATCGAAGGCGGGCTTGAGAAGGTCGCGCTGACCCTCCCGGCCGTCGTCAGCGCCCAGAAGGGGCTGAACGAGCCGCGCTACGAGACGCTTAAGGGAATCATGGCCGCCAAGAAAAAGCCGGTGCCCGTGATCACGCTCGAAGAGCTCGGCTTCGGTCCCGGCGACCTCGCCGCAGCGGTTGAGACGACCGGCCTCGACGTGCCGGCGGCCCGGCAGGCCGGCAAGGTCCTGGCCGGAGACCCGGCCGATACGGCCCGCGAGCTCGTCCGCCTTCTGCGCGACGAAGCCAAGGTCATATAAAAGGAGATATCGATGATCGCCGCCTATCTCGAGATCCGGGACGGGAAGATCAAGAAGAGCTCGCTCGAGGCCCTGGCCGAGGCGGGCCGGAAGGCGAAAGAATTGGGAACGGACGCGGCCGCGGTGATCGCCGGCGCCGCCGTCGCCGAGCACCCCCCCGCCGCCTTCGCGGCCGGCGCCAAGAAAGTCTATCTGATAGAAAACGCTGCCCTTGCGGACTATTCGTCGCAAGGCTACGCGGCCGCAGTGGCCGCCTTCGTCGAGTCGGCGAAGCCCGCCGCCATCTTCTTTGCCGCGACCTCGATGGGCAAGGACCTGGCGCCGCGGCTCGCGGCCCGGATCGGCGCGGGACTCGCCTCCGACTGCACCAAGATCGCCGTCAAGGACGGGGCCCTCGAATACACCCGGCCGATCTATGCCGGCAAGGCGCTCCTATCGCTGAAGCTGAAGACGGCCCCTCAGCTCGCGACCCTCCGGCCGAACGTCTTCCCCGTCGCGGAAGCGGGGGCCGGGACCGGCGAGACGGTCAAGATCGAGGCCGCCATCACCGACGGCGCGATCAAGGGCCGGGTCGTCGAGGTCCTCAAGGAAGAGAGCGCCGAGATCGACGTCACCGAGGCCGACGTGGTCGTCTCCGGCGGCCGCGGGCTCAAGGGCCCCGAGGCTTTCGCCCTGCTCCGCGACCTGGCCGCGGTCTTCCCGCGGGCCGCGGTCGGCGCTTCGCGCTCGGCCGTCGATTCGGGCTGGATCGGCCATCAGCACCAGGTCGGCCAGACGGGCAAGACCGTCTCGCCCGAGCTCTACATGGCCGTCGGCATCTCCGGCGCCATCCAGCACCTGGCCGGGATGTCGTCCTCGAAATACATCGTCGCTGTCAACAAGGACCCCGAGGCGCCGATCATGAAGGTGGCCGACTACGGCATCGTCGGGGATCTCTTCGAGGTCGTCCCGAAGCTCACGGAAGAGCTCAAGAAAGCCCTCAAGGACTGACGCCTCCCTATCCTGTCGGAAAGATCTGCAGGGTGCGTCTGCCGATTGACATTTACACCAATACGTGTATATTGAACCTTTGAAGCGCCGCGTGCTCGAGGAGCGCCTTCGGGCCCTAGGTTGGACATTCGTCCGGCGCGGACGCCGTCACGATGTTTGGGGATGCGGCGAGCGCGAAGTTGCCGTTGCGAGGCACGCCGAGATCAATGAATATACCGCGGCGGCGATCTTGCGGACGGCCAAAGGAGCCAAATCATGAGATTCATAGGCAGGATCTTCAAAGCCGGTAAATATTGGGCGATCGAGATCCCTCTTCTGGACATCGCCACACAGGGCAGGACCAGGAAGGAGGCGTACGAGATGATTGTCGACGCCGTCGAATGCCTCGTTAACAAGAAGGGCTTCAAGGTCCGCGTTTATGGGACGAAGGGCAAGTCTTTTGAGATCGGGGCCTCCGATCAGGGCGCTCTCACGGCCCTATTGCTCCGTCGGATGAGACAGAAAGCCGGGCTAAGCCTGGAAGAGGTGGCGGCACGCTTGGGCTCGAAGTCACCGAACAGCTATGCGCGGTATGAGCAGGGCCGATCGGTGCCGAGCGTCGAAAAGTTCGCCGAGCTCTTTTCCGCCGTGGCCCCCAATCGAGAGTATGTGATCATGGAGAGCCGTCTCCCGTACAGGCGGCCCCCCGAGACATAAAATATGGTTGACATGGTATCCATATTTGTCTAATATGGATAGCATGCTATCCAGAATTATCGTCCCTCGTCTTAATGAAATTCTCGTTAAAGGGCTCTCAATCCTGCTCCTGGGGCCTAGGCAAACGGGGAAAACGACGACTCTTACGGATATCTTGAGCGCGTTCGATCATCTGTCCATCAACCTCATGGAGACGAGCGAACGGCTGCGATATGAGAAGAACCCTTCGCTTGTTACCCAGGAGGCCAAGGCCGCGCACCAGAGGACCGTCTTTATCGATGAGATCCAGCGTGTTCCCGAGATCCTCGACGATGTCCAGGTCCTTATCGATAGCGAGAAAATGACTTTCGCCCTCACCGGGTCCTCCGCCAGAAAGCTCAGAAGAAAGGGTGTCAATTTACTGCCCGGAAGGATCATCAATTTCAGACTGGATCCCCTGATCAGCCTGGAATATGGCGCCATCCTGAAGATCGACGATGAGCAGGGCCTGAAGTCGATCCTCAAGCACGGCGAGCTCCCCCGCATCGTGACCCTGCTCGGGGAGTCCGAGCCTGGGTTGGCGCGGGACCTTCTTCGTTCCTATGTGACGACCTACCTCGAAGAGGAGGTCCGGGCAGAGGCCCTCGTCAGGAGCATCGGCTCTTTTACCAGGTTCCTGAAGTTGGCCGCGGAGGCTTCGGGCCGCCTCGTCAGTCTGAGGTCGATGGCCCAGGATCTCGGCATCAACCACGCCACCATATCCGGACATTTCCAGATCCTGGAGGATTGCCTGATCGTCGAACGGATCGAATCGTTGACGCCGGCCGGAGAGCGTGGGAGATACCGGAAGGCCCCCAAGTTCGTCTTCTTCGACGTAGGCGTCCGGAACGCCGCAGCGGAGGTCCTGGGTCCCGCCGACTTCACGAACGAGTATTGGGGCGGCCTCTTCGAACAATGGGTCGGCCTCTCGCTCTTGCGCCTCATGAGGGCCCAAGGCCTCGATGGAAGGCTGCACTATTGGAGAGATTACGGCGGGCGGGAGGTCGACTGGGTGATCGACCTCGGCGGCGAATGGATCCCCATCGAGGTCAAATGGGGAGAAAACCTCAGGGCCGATGATCTGAGGCACCTTGAGTATTTTGCACGGACTTATGGAGACAAAGTGAAACGCGGATATGTCGTGTTCACCGGGCCCCGAGACAGGGAGATCAGCGATAAGATCCTGGCCCTCTCTTACCGGGATTTCCTGCCCGCGATCCTCGGGACTTCAGCCGCGAGCCCTTCGCGGCCGTAGAGTCCCCCATCACGATTTCTCCGCAAACCTCGCAAGAATACGTCCGGTCGGGATGACGCGTGTATCCATCGGTCGCCAAGTGAATGACCCGGCCGCATCTCGCGCAATGCGTTGGCTCGAATTCGGGCGGGTTTTCGAGAATCTCGAAATTGTACTCGTTCGTTCCGAACCAGACATACATTTCCGTCTCGAACGCTCGCCGGCATTTTTCGCACTCCTGCCAGGCTCCCCCGTGCTGTTCGTGGTAATGATAACTGCATAGAGTATAACGGTCGTGGTTGCGATGACACGAATTGCGCGCGTACGAAAATATAACGTACCGGTCCTCGTCGTCGCAAATCCAGTTGCCGCAACAAGGCGTGCGCGTCAATCGCTTCGTTGTCGAGCCGCACAAGCCGCACCGGCGCGATGGCCGGGACCGGCGCGCCTTAGCGGCTAAGATGCGCGGCTCGTTCTTTGGCACGTCGTCCAGTTCAATCAGATTTGTAGGGGTCCTGCGCGGCCCCGCCGCCGAGGTCCAAGAGGAGCTTGTTCGTCTCGGACCGCGTCTCGCCGACGCTGGTGACGAAGATCGCCGGGTCGTCGACGATCGGACACTTGTTTTCGCAGATACCGCAGCCGGTGCAGAGGGTCAGGTCGATGACCGGCGCCTTCTGGACCGCGACTGTGCCGTCCGGGAGTTTCGTCTCGACGTTGACGAACTTGATGGCCTTGGGCGAGACGGGGCAGTGCTCCTCGCAGACGATGCAGGGCTTGCCGAGCACATAGGGGATGCAGCGGCTCTTGTTGACCCACGCCGTGCCGATCTTGATCTTGTTCTTGGCCTCGATCGTCTGTTTTTTGATGGCCCCCGTCGGGCATACCTGCGTGCAGAGCGAGCAGTAGTATTCGCAGTAACCGATCTTGGGAACGAGCTTCGGCGTGTAGATCCCCTCTGGGCCGGCCTCGGTCAGGACCGGCTGGAGGCCGCCGGTCGGGCAGGCCCGCATGCACTGGCCGCACTTGACGCATTTCGAGAGGAATTTCGGCTCCGGCAGCGATCCGGGCGGGCGGATGAGCTTGAGCGAGGCCCGCTTGTGGGAGGGGGTCAGGCGGAAGAAGGGGACGGCCACGAGCCCGGCGATCGTCGTCAGCAGCAGCTTGCGGCGCGAGAGGTCGACGTTCGAGACGTTGGTCAGCTTCTCGGGCCGGGCCGAGAGCTTGAAGCCGATCGCGGCCGTGGGGCAGATCGAGGCGCAGTTCTGGCAGTAGACGCATTCGCCGCTTTTCCAATGGTCGTTGGGATAGGGATGGGCCTGCGTCTCGCAGTGCGTCGTGCAGAGGCCGCACTTGATGCACTTCTCGTCGTCGATCTTGAGCTTGAGCAGGTTCCAGCGGCTGAGAAGGCCGAGCAAGGCGCCGGTCGGGCAGAGGTAGCGGCACCAGAAGCGCTCTTTCTTCGCGTTGAGGGCGATGGCGCCGAGGAAGACAAGGCCGATCGAGAAGCCCTGGATGAAGGTCGCGTGGATGGTCCAGTTCTCGAGGGTCTGGGAGATGGCCCGGGCGATGCCGATGACGCCGAGGCTGTAGAGGGCGCCGGTCAGGCTCGACAAGGCATAGGCCAGCGACGGCAGCACGGCCAGGGCGAATGAGCGGGTCAGGAACGAGAGCGGATCGAGGTAGCCGGCGAGATCGAGCCCGAAGATCGCCCCGATGAGGACGAGAAGCAGGATGTAATACTTGGGAGCGAGGCTCGTCTTGTCCTCGCGCGGCGGCTTGAGGAACTTGGTCCGCTTGAAGACGAACGACGAGAGCTGGTGGACCGCCCCGAGCGGGCAGACCCAGCCGCAGAAGACGCGGCCGAAGAGGATAGTGGCCACGACCGTGATCAGGGCGAAGGCGAAATAGGCGTAGACGAGGCGGCCGGCGACGATCGTCACCAGGGCGAGGAGCGGGTCGAAGTGGAAGAAGCGTTGGACCGTCGAGCCGATGTAGTCTTGGCCCGTGTAGTGGGCGCCGATGAAGAGATAAACGAAGAGGCCGAAGAAGACGGCCTGGCTCGCCATCCGGGCGAGCTCGAGCCCCCGGTATTTCCTAGACCGTCCTTTTTTCAACGCGCACCTTCCCGAGATCGGTCTCGCCCAGGCCGCGGGCCTTGGAGAGCGCGAGATACGGCAGCTCGTCCTGGCCGACCCCGAAGAGCGTCGCCCCGAAGGCGTCGACGGCGACCGGGTCGGTCCCGGCGATGACGGTCTTGCGGAGCTCGGTGTCGGAGAGGCGGCCGCCCTGCGGCCCGTTGCGGACGAGGATGCGGTAGGCGTCGAGGACGGTCAGCCGCGGCTTGAAGAAGGCCGAGAGGTCGACGATCGACTTGTCGAGCCCCTGGTGGAACTGGTTGCGGGCCCCGGCCGTCGCCCCGAGCCAGTTCTTGCCGCCGAGGGTCAGGCGGCAGAGCGAGTGGACCTTGGCGATGGGCACGTTGATGATGAGGTCCGACTCGACGACATCCTGGACGATCTCCCATTCCTTGATCCATTCGCCCTTGAGGGCCATTTTCTTGACCCGGTAGTCGTCGACGAAAAGCATGTCACCGCCGGCCTGCTGGACCGCGTCCTGGATGCCGGAGCGGACGTAGCAGCGCTTGGCCTGGTTGGTCGTGTTGTCGATGACGATGGCCTTCTTGGCCCCGGCCTCGAGGACGAGCTCGACCAACGTCTTGACGACCTCGGGGTTGGTACAGGCGGCCATCTCGGGCGTCCGGTCCCAGCCGATGTTCGGCTTGATGACGACCTTGGCCCCCTTGCCGACGAACTTCCCCATGCCGCCCATGAGGTCGATCGCTTCCTTGGTGATGGCCGCCGGGGATTCGCCTTCGACGACGGCCAGGGCCGGGAGCGGCGCGGGCACCGGGGCACCGGCGAACAGGCGGGGGCCGAAGCGGAGGGCCAGGCCGGCCGCGGCCGCGTCGCGGATAAAATCACGTCTCTTCATGAGCGCTATCCTTTACCGAGCGAGTGCACATATTCCATGATACCATCAAAAATTCCCTGGGCGGCGAGATCGCGGTATTTCGTGGTCCTCAGCTTGGCTTCTTCCTTGGCGTTGCTGAGGTGCGAGATCTCGACCAGGACCGAGGGCATCTCGCTGCCGATGAGGACCCATAAGGGCGCGCCCTTGACGCCCAGGTCCTTGATCCCCGGCAGGTCCTGGGCGAGGTCCTTGATCAGGTTCTTCTGGATGGCCACAGCCAGGTTGTAGGATTCCTGGACCTTGCTGTTCTGGACGATCTTCTCCAGGATCGACTTCATCTCGCCGATGCTCTTGGTCGAGGTCCGGTTCTCCTGGGCCGCGAGCTCGATGACCGACGAATCCAGGGTGACATTGAGGAAGAACGTCTCGACCCCGCCCCGCTTGCGGTCGCGGTGGGCGTTGGAGTGAACGGAGATGAAGAGGTCGGCCCGCTTCTGATTGGCGATGACGGGCCGGATGTCGAGCGCCGGATTGACGTCGGATTCGCGGATCAGGACCGTCTCGAAGCCGGCCTTATCGAGCAGCTTCTTGAGGGCCAGGGACACCGCCAGGTTGACCTCTTTCTCCTGGAGTCCGCCCTTGCCGATCGCTCCCGGGTCGTTCCCGCCGTGGCCCGGGTCGATGACGATCGTGTGCACGCCGAGGCCGAGCTGGCGGGCCAGGGACGTGGCATTGAGGTTCGGGTCGTTCGGATCGACGGCGCGCTTGACCGGCTGCTGGACCCTGGTGCCGCCGCCGGTTGGCTGAGGCGTCTGGCCGGCGGGCGGAGCCTGCGGCTTGTCCGGGGGCGCCTCCGCCGCTCCCCTCGGATAGATGTCGACGACGAGCCGGAACGGGTCGGGGAGATGATAGACCCGGTACGATTGGATGCGGCTGAAATCGACGTCGATGGCCAGCCGGACCGTGGTCGGGCTCTTTTGTCCGATGCGGACCAGGCTGACGTAATCGGCGCGAACCGGATAGTCCTGGTCCTGAAGGGCGGGATTGAGCTTGGCCATGAGGACGTCGACATAGATCCGGCCCGGGTCGTGGAGCTCCCCTGACGTGTAGTCGCGGAGCTTGCCGATGTCGAGGACGATGCGGGCGAAGTTGGGGTGAGTGTAGCGGCGGAGATTGACGATCTCGGCCCGCGTGTCGTCTTGAGGGAAGGCGGCAAGAGAGAGAACGAACGCGAGCGCCGCAACGAGCGCCGGGGTCAGGCTCTTAGGGGCGAACTTCACCTTGCATCAATTTTATAGAACAGGGCCGGCGTTGTCTATGCCCCGTACTTTTGGAGCTTCAACGCGTGGGCCAGCATCAGGGGCATGGCCGAGATGGAGCGGAAGCGGCCGAGATAGCCCTTGGCGCAGGCCCGCTCCGTGAAAACGGGAACGTCGTCGACGCCGGCCGTGTCGGCGACGAGCAGGAACGGGTTCGGGTGCCAGGAATGGCCCTTCAGGAACGACGGCGTGGAATGGTCCGAGGTGACGACAAGGACGTTCGGCCTGAGGGCCAGGATGCGGGGGAGGAACGGGTCGAGGGCCTCGATCGCGGCCACCTTGCCCTCGAACTTGCCGTCCTCGCCGGTCGAGTCGGTCTTCTTGTAGTGGATGTAGAAGAAGTCGTGCTTGTCCCAGTGCTTCTCGAGGGCGTCGAAGAGGTCGGCCGTCTCGCCGCCGACCGGAATGACGTCCATGCCCAGCAGCTTGGCCAAGCCCTTGTACATCGGGTAGTTGGCGATGGCCGCCGGCCGCAGCTTGAACAGCTCCTGCATGGCCGGGATGGAGGGGAACTTGGAGAAGCCGCGGAGAAGGGCCGCGTTGGCCTTGGGCTCGTCCTTGAGCACGGCGGCGACGTCGTCGAGAAAGCGGTTGACGATGACCGAGGCCTTGGCCGCCCCGGGCCCGATCGGGGTCGTCGGCAGAGGCGCTTTGCCCTCTTTCTGAGGGTCGGCGTCGGTCAGCGTGTCGGCCAGCCCCTCGGCCGTGAAGCGGGCCACGAAGCGGTGCTCTTTGCCCGGAAAAACGCGGACCTCGACCCCCTCGCGTCGGGGCAGATGCTCGTTGAGAGAGGCGCAGATGCGGGCGTTCTCTTCCGTCGGGATCCGCCCCGCCCGCCGGTCGACGACGAGGCCCGACTTGACCGTGGCGAAGTTGCCGCGGGCGACGAGGTCGTTCCGGCCGACCTCGACCCCCGAGCCCAGGGCCTCGAGGATGCCGCGGCCGAGCTGGAACTTGAGCGGGTCGTAGCCGAAGATCGCCAAGTGGGCCGGGCCGCTGCCGGGCGTGATGCCCATCAGGACCGGGTCCGTGACGCCGCAGATCCCGGCCCGGGCGAGGCCGTCGAGGTTCGGCTTGCGGGCCGCCTCGAGCTCGCTCCGGCCGTCGGCCGGCATGCCGCCGACCCCGTCCATGACGAGCAGGACGATCTTCGTATCGGTCTGTTGGCTCAGTTCGCGAGCGAGTTCTTCCCAGTCCATGGTGGTCTCTCCTTGCGCGGGCCACCGTATTTTAGCACAAATTGAAACATCCCCCCGGCTCTGATAAAATCCCCGCATGACGAAAGTCCTCATCCTCGATTTCGGCTCGCAATACACCCAGCTCATCGCCCGGAAGATCCGGGAGCTCGGCGTCTATTCCGAGATCGTGCCCTTCTCGACGCCCCTGGCCGCCATCCGCAAGGCCGCGCCCTCGGCCCTCGTCCTCTCCGGCGGCCCGCAGAGCGTTTACAGCAAGGGCGCGCCCCATCCTGACAAGGGCCTCTTCGATCTCGGCCTGCCGGTCCTCGGCATCTGCTACGGCGTCCAGCTCATGGCCCATTTCCTCGGCGGCGAGGTCATCCCCTCCAAGGAGCGCGAGTACGGCTTCGCCGCCCTGCGCGTCCTCGACCGCACGGGTCTCCTCGCCGACGTCAAGGACAAGCAGCAGGTGTGGATGAGCCACGGCGACCGGCTCGAGTGCGTCCCGCCCGGCTTCCGCCTGACGGGGAGCACGGCCAACACCCGGGCCGCCGTCATCGAGGACAAGGACCGCCGCTTCTACGGCGTCCAGTTCCACCCGGAGGTCATCCACACCAAGGAAGGCCTCAAGGTCCTCGGCAACTTCCTCTTCAAGCAGGCCGGCCTCAAGGCCGACTGGACGATCTCATCGTTCGTCGCCCGCAAGGTCAAGGAGATCCGCCAGACGGTCGGCAACGGCAAGGTCATCTGCGGCCTGTCCGGCGGCGTCGATTCGCTCGTCACCTCCCTCATCATCCACAAGGCCGTCGGCTCCAAGCTGACCTGTATCTTCATCGACAACGGCCTCCTGCGCAAGGGCCAGTACGAGGCCCTCATGGAGGCCTTCCGCCGGAAGTTCGCCCTCAAGGTCGTCGGCATCGACGCTTCCGACATGTTCCTCGACCAGCTCCGCGGCGTCACCTCGCCCGAGAAGAAGCGCAAGACGATCGGCCGGCTCTTCATCCATCTCTTCGAGCGAGAGGCCATGCGCCTCGGCGGGGCCGCCTTCCTGGCCCAGGGCACGATCTATCCCGACGTCATCGAGTCCAGCCCCGTCAAGGGCCCGTCGTCGATCATCAAGTCGCATCACAACGTCGGCGGCTTGCCCAAGGGCCTGAAGTTCAAGCTCGTCGAGCCGCTCCGCGAGCTCTTCAAGGACGAGGTCCGGGCCCTGGCCCTCGAGCTCGGCGTCGACCAGGACTTCATCCGCCAGCATCCCTTCCCCGGCCCCGGCTTGGCCGTGCGCATCATCGGCGAGGTCAACCGCGACAGCCTGGAGATCGTCCGGGCCGCGGACGACGTCGTCCTCCAGGAGGTCCATAAGGCCGGAGTTTACAACAGGCTCTGGCAGGCCTTCGCCGTTCTCCTTCCGGTGCGCTCGGTGGGGGTCATGGGCGACCAGCGGACCTATCACCGCGTCGTCGTCATCCGCCTCGTCCAGAGCACCGACGGCATGACGGCCAACTGGTACCCGGCCTCGGCCAAGCTCATGGCGGCCATGTCGACGCGCATCGTCAACGAGGTCCGCGGCGTCAACCGCGTTGTCTATGACGTGACGACCAAGCCCCCCGGGACGATCGAGTGGGAATAGGGGGCCGCCGACGTTCGTTCATCTCCACAACCATACCGAATACTCCATCCTCGACGGCTGTCTAAAAGTCTCGGCCCTGGTCGATTGCGCCTACGAGGCGCACATGCCGGCCGTGGCCATGACCGATCACGGCAACATCTTCGGCGCCGTCCAGTTCTTCAAGGCGGCCAAGGCCAAGGGCATCAAGCCCATCCTCGGCTGCGAGTGCTACGTCGCCCCGCAGAGCCGCCTCGACAAAAAACCGGGCACGGCCGACGACATCCACCATTTCCATCTCGTTCTCCTGGTCAAGGACGAGCGCGGCTACAAGAACCTCTGCAAGCTCCTCACCGAGGCCTATCTCACGGGCTTCTACTACCGGCCTCGGATCGACAAGGAGCTCCTCCGGGCCCACAGCGAGGGCCTCATCGGCCTTTCGGCCTGCCTGAAGGGCGAGGTCGCCCTCTGGCTCAACCGCGGCTTCCCGGAGAAGGCCGAGGACGCGGCCCGCGAGTACGCCGGGCTCTTCGCCCCGGGGGATTTCTACCTCGAGCTCATGGACCACGGCCTGCCGGAGCAGAAAGCGGTCAACCCGCAGATCGTGGCCGTGGCCCGCAAGCTCAACCTGCCCCTCGTGGCCACGAACGATATCCACTTCGCCCGCCGCGACGACGCCGAGAGCCAGGACGTCCTCGTCTGCATCCAGACCAACCGCAAGATCTCCGACCCCGACCGGATGAAGTTCTCGACCGACCAGTTCTACTTCAAGGCGTCGGCGGAGATGACCGAGCTCTTCAAAGACACGCCGGACGCGATCGAGAACACCGGCAAGATCGCCGCCCGCTGCACCTTCGACTTCCCGAGCAAGGTCTATCACCTGCCCGTCTTCGGCCCGCCCGACGGCAAGTCCCTGAGCGACTACTTCGAGGAGATGGCCTGGCAGGGCTTCCGCGACCGCTGGGCCCGGCTCGAGCGGCGCGTCGCGGACGGGACGCCGGCCCACACCCTCGCCGACTACGAAAAGCGCCTCGAGCGCGAGATCAAGCTCATCAAGGAGATGCGCTTCGAGGGCTACTTCCTCATCGTCTGGGACCTGCTGCGCGCCGCCCGCGAGAAGGGCATCCCCGTCGGGCCGGGGCGGGGCTCGGCCGCCGGGAGCTTGCTCGCCTACTCGCTCCAGATCACCGAGATCGACCCCCTCGAATACGACCTCCTTTTCGAGCGCTTCCTCAACCCCGAGCGCATCAGCCTGCCCGACATCGACATGGACTTCTGCGGCCGGCGCCGCCAGGAGATGATCGAGTACGTCACCCAGAAGTACGGCCAGGAGAACGTCTGCCAGATCATCACCTTCGGGACCATGGCCGCCCGCGGGGCCATCCGCGACGTCGGCCGCGTCCTCGAGGTGCCGCTGCCCGAGGTCGACCGCATCGCCAAGATGATCCCCTTCGCCCTCGACGCGACGATCGCCGACGCCCTCAAGACCGTGCCCGAGCTCAAGGCCCTGCGCGACCGCAACGCCAAGATCGCCCAGCTCCTGTCGATCGCCCAGAAGATCGAGGGCCAGGTCCGCCATCCCTCGATCCACGCCGCGGGCGTCGTCATCACCCCCAAGCCGCTCATCGAGTTCCTGCCCCTCTACCGGTCGACCAAGGGCGAGGTCACGACCCAGTTCGCCATGGGCGACGTCGAGTCGCTGGGCCTCCTGAAGATGGACTTCCTCGGCCTCCGCAACCTCACCGTCATCGACGACGCCCTGGCCTCGATCAAGGCCCAGACGGGGACCTCCATCGACATCAACGGCCTGCCGCTCGACGACGAGCCGACCTTCGATCTCTTCCGGGCCGGCAACACCGACGGCGTCTTCCAGTTCGAGAGCCCGGGGATGAAGGACCTCCTGCGCCGCTTCCGGCCGACCGAGTTCCGCGACCTCATCGCCCTCAACGCCCTCTATCGCCCCGGCCCTCTCAAGAGCGGCATGACCGACGAGTCCATCCACCGCCGCAACCACCCCGAGCGGATCGCCTACGAGCTGCCCGAGCTCGAGCCGGTCCTGCGCGAGACGCGGGGCATCATCGTCTACCAGGAACAGGTCATGCGCATCGCCACCGACCTGGCCGGGTTCACCCTGGCCGGGGCCGACCTGCTGCGCAAGGCCATGGGCAAGAAGGACAAGGAGACGATGAAGGCCCAGAAGCAGAAGTTCCTGCAGGGGGCCAAGAAAAAGGGCATCGCCGGGTCGAAGGCCGACAAGATCTTCGAGCAGATCAAGGAGTTCGCGGAGTACGGCTTCAACAAGTCCCACGCCGCGGTCTACGCCCTGCTGGCCTACCAGACGGCCTGGCTCAAGACCCATTACCCGATCCACTATCTCGCCGCCCTGATCACCTCCGAAGCCGAGCGGGGGGCGACGCCGCAGGTCGTCAAGTACATCGGCGAGTGCCACGAGATGGGCATCCAGGTCCTGCCGCCGGACATCAACAAGAGCGAGTTCCGCTTCAGCTACGAGGACGGCAACATCCGCTTCGGCCTGGCCGCGGTCAAGGGCATCGGGCAGGCGGCGGTGGAGGAGATCGTCGCCGCCCGCAAGAAGATGGGGCGGTTCGAGTCGCCGTTCGACCTCTTCCTCGAGCACGACACCAAGGTCGTCAACCGCAAGGCCGTCGAAAGCCTGATCAAGGCCGGGGCCTTCGACTCCCTCGGCTGGAAGCGGTCGCAGTGCTACCACATGCTCGACCGGATGATCGATTTCGGCCACGAGGTCCAGAAGGCCCAGGCCACCAAACAAGTCTCGCTCTTCGGCTCGGGGGTCGTCGAGCCGCCTCCTATCCCATTGGAAGTGCAGGAGATGCGGGAGTGGGACGAGTCCCACGTCCTCTCCTACGAGATGGATTCCCTCGGCCTCTACATCACCGGGCATCCGCTCGCGCGGCATAAGGACCGGCTGCGCAAGCTCGTCTCGCACATGATCGACGAGCTCGACAGCGAGCGCGACTTCGACAAGGACGTCCGCCTGGCCGGCATCATCAGCTCGCTCAAGCCGCTCAAGACCAAGAAGGATGACCGCATGGCCACCTTCGTCCTCGAGGACCTGACCGGCAAGATCGAGGTCGTGGCCTTCCCCGAGGCTTTCAGCAAGTGCGGCCAATATCTGCGCGAGGGCCAGCTCGTCTGGATCAAGGGCAAGTACATGGGCGAGGAGGATAACCGCCGCATCAGCCTGAGCGCGGCCATGCCCCTCGCCGAGGCCTTCGAGAAGCAGGCGAAGCGCGTCGTCGTGCGCATCTTCCTCCCCGGACTCGAGGAGGCGACGCTGGCCGAGCTCAAGACGATCCTCGACGGCTACGAGGGGAGATGCCCGGTCGTCTTCGAGCTCGAGACGCCGCACTCCTACCGGCTGACGGCCCAGAGCGCCGAGGTCCAGAAAGTGACGCCCTCCGAGGAGCTCATCAAGAAGATCCAGGACGTCCTCGGCGAGGACGCCGTCTTCGTCGAATACTAGCAGCCAGGATCAAACCTTCAGACGGGACCTGGTTTACGCAAAATGGAAAACCTGCCATTTTGCGTAAACCAGGTCCCTCCCGGGCGTCCTCAACGACCCCGTCCCGGGCCAATTTCGTTGACAGTCAGGCTCAAAACCGCTAGAGTAAATTGACTATTTTCTTGATTTTCTGAGGAATCGCGTGCCTTATACGATCATCGTCGCCGACCCGAGCCCGTCGGTCCAGAAGGCCGTCCAGCTGGCCCTGCCGGAGCCGGAGTTCCGCGTCTCCGTCTTCGAGGACGGGGCCTCGCTCCTCGAGTCCGTGGCCGCCGCCGGGCCTGACGCGCTCCTGGTCAGCCTGACGCTCCCCGGCCGGGAGGGCTACGACGTCGCCCGCACGCTCCGCAGCCGCAAGGAGCTGGCCGCGGTGCCGCTCATCGGCCTGCGCGGCGCCTTCGAGTGCGTCGACGACGACAAGACGATGCCCGCGGATTACGACGAGGTTTTGCCCAAGCCGTTCGACTCCGAGCGGCTGGCGACGGTCGTGCGCGAGCTCATCGCCCGCAAGACGGGCCCGATGTCGCTCCCCGAGGAGCCGCTCTGGCCGGGCGCCGCGCCCGGAGCCGCCGCCGGATCGGCCTCCGATCCCGGCCCGGGCGTCCGCGAGATCGTGCGCGAGGAGATCGGCGGCATGGAGCGGGAGATCGAGAAGCGCGTCCGGGCCCGCGTCCTGGCCGACCTCAAGGAATGGATGTCCAAATCATGAACCCGAAGAACGAACTGGCCAAAGCCTACGATCCCAAGCCCGTCGAAGAGAAGTGGGGGAAATACTGGCTCGACGAAGGGCTCTTTACCGGCGATCCCAAGTCTTCCAAGCCCAAGTTCTCCATGGTCCTGCCGCCGGCCAACGTCACCGGCATCCTTCACATGGGCCACGCCCTCTGCTTCACCCTGCCCGACATCATCACCCGCTGGAAGCGGATGCAGGGCTACAACTGCATGTGGCTCCCCGGCACGGACCACGCCTCGATCGCCGTGCACAACGTCATCGAGAAGCGCTTGGCCGAGAAGGGCCTGACCCGCGAGAAGGTCGGCCGCGACGAGTTCCTGCGCATCGCCTGGGACTGGAAAGAGCGCTACGCCGGCGTCATCACCAGCCAGCTCAAGAAGCTCGGGGCCTCGCTCGACTGGTCGCGCGAACGCTTCACCATGGACGAGGGCTTCAGCCGGGCCGTCAACCAGGTCTTCGTCACGCTCTACAACGAGGGCCTGATCTACCGCGACTACTTCCTCGTCAATCGCTGCCCGCACTGCGGCACGGTGCTTTCGGACATCGAGATCGAGCACAAGGACCTCCACGGCAAGCTCTGGTACATCCGCTACCCCGTCGAGGGCTCGGACGAGTCCGTGGTCGTGGCCACGACCCGGCCCGAGACCATGCTCGGCGACACGGCCGTCGCCGTCCATCCCGACGACGAGCGCTACGAGCGCCTCCACGGCAAGCGGGTCCTGCTCCCGATCCAAAACAAGCTCATCCCGGTCATCACCGACGAGCGCGTCGAGCGGGACTTCGGCACGGGCGCGGTTAAGGTCACCCCGGCCCACGACCCGGTCGACTTCGAGCTCGGGAAGAAGCACGGCCTCGAGCAGGTCATCGTCATCGACGGGGCCGGCAAGATGACCGAGGCGGCCGGGCCCGCGTTCGCCGGACTCGACCGCTTCGAGGCCCGGGCCAAGGTCGTCCAGAAGCTCGAGGCAGAGGGCTTCCTGGTCAAGATCGAGGATTACCAGCACGCCGTCGGCCACTGCTACCGCTGCCAGAATATCATCGAGCCGCATCTCTCGTGGCAGTGGTTCGTCAAGATCAAGCCGCTCGCCGACGAGGCCATCCGCGTCGTCGAGGAAGGCTCGATCGAGTTCATCCCGGCCAACTGGACGAAGACTTACTACGAATGGATGTACAACATTCACGACTGGTGCATCTCGCGCCAGCTCTGGTGGGGCCACCGCATCCCAGCCTGGTATTGCCGCGACTGCGACAAGATCATCGTGGCCATGGAAGCCCCGGCCGCCTGCGACTCCTGCGGCGGCCCGGTCGACCAGGACGACGACGTCCTCGACACCTGGTTCTCCTCGGCTCTCTGGCCCTTCGGCACCCTGGGCTGGCCCGACGAGACGGAGGACCTCAAAGCCTTCTACCCGACCGACCTGATGTCCACCGGCTTCGACATCATCTTCTTCTGGGTCGCGCGCATGATCATGATGGGCCTCAAGTTCCGGGGCCGGATCCCGTTCCGCCACGTCTTCATCAACGGCCTCGTCCGCGACCTCAAGCGGCGCAAGATGAGCAAGTCGGAAGGCAACATCATCGACCCGCTGGAGATGATCGACAAGTACGGCACCGACGCCCTGCGCTTCACGCTGGCCGCCCTGGCCGTGCCCGGCATGGACCTGGCCCTCTCCGAGGAGCGCATGGCCGGCTACCAGGCCTTCGCCAACAAGATCTGGAACGCGTCGCGCTTCGTCCTCATGAACCTCAAGACGGAGAAGCCGCAGGTCCGCGAGGAGGAGCTGACGCTCGCCGACCGCTGGATCCGCAGCCGCCTGGCCGATGTCACGACTGCTCTCGAAAACAGCCTCCGGCAATACAAGTTCTACGAGGCCGCCGACCTCCTCTATCATTTCGTCTGGCACGAGTTTTGCGACTGGTACATCGAGTTCGCCAAGGTCGGGCTGCGCGAAGGCAGGGCCACGACCGAGGCCGTCCTCGCCGATGCCCTCGACCGCATCCTCAAGCTCCTCCACCCCTTCATGCCCTTCATCACCGAGGAGATCTGGCATCACCTGCCCGGCGCGGGCCGGTCGATCACCATTGCCCCGTTCCCGGTCGCCGAGCCCGGCTGGCAGAACCCGGGCGCCGAAAAGGCCATGGCCCTCGTCCAGACCGTCATCACCGAGACGCGCACGATCAGGACCGAGAACAAGATCGCCCCCAAGGAGAAGCTGCAGGTCCTGGTCAAGGCCGCGGGCGTCGAAGAGACGGCCGCCCTTCGGGCCGAGGCCGCCTCCGTGATCACTCTGGGCGGATTGGCCGGCCTCGAGTTCGTGGAGTCCCTGCCCGAAGGCCAGGGACTGCTCAAGGGCGTCGCCGGCCCGTTCGAGATCGGCATCGTCCCCGGCCGGCCGGCCGACATCAGCCAGGAGCGGGACCGGCTCGAGCGCGAGGCCGGCAAGGCCCTGGCCGAGATCGAGAAGATCGAGCGCAAGCTCGGGAACGCCGATTTCGTGGCCAAGGCCCCAGCCGCCGTCGTCGCCGAGAACCGCGGCCGCCTCGCGGAGCTCCAGGCCCGGCGCAACAAGCTCGGCCAGAACCTGGCGGCCCTCGCCGAACGTTCCTGAGCCACGGGCAGCCCATGCCCTTCTGCGCCGACGTCCATCGCTTCGAAAGCGCCGCTTCGACGAACGACCTCGCCCGCGCCCTGGCTCTCGAGGGGGCGGCCCACGGCACGGCCGTGCTGGCCCGCGAGCAGACCCGGGGCCGGGGCACGAAAGGCCGGGCTTGGCATTCGCCGGCCGGACTCGGGCTTTATGCCTCGTTCATCCTACGCGGCCCGGAAGGCGGCCCGATGCCCTCCCCGCATCTCCTGCCCCTCGCATTGGGTCTGGCCGCCTCTGACGCGATCCTCGAGGCCGCGGGCGTCGAGAGCCGGCTCAAGTGGCCGAACGATATCCTCTTTGGAGGCCGCAAGCTGGGCGGCATCCTGTGCGAAGGCGCCGGCGCCGGCGCGGCCGGGGGCTTTATCGTGGCCGGCCTTGGGCTCAACGTCGGCCATACCGCTTCCGACTTCCCCGACGAGCTCCGGGAGACGGCGACATCCCTTCGCCTGGCCGCGGGACGGGACATCCCCTTTGCCCTCCTCTGGGAGGCGCTTTGCCGGGCCCTCGAGCGTTGGTATAATATCCTCGCTCGGGGAGACAAGGACGCGATCGTCGTCGCTTTCGGATCGCGGTCGGCGTTCTCGCCGGGGGAGACCGTGAGAGTCGAGACGGCCGGCGGCGCCTATGAGGCCGCCCATGAGGGCCTCGACCCCGAGGGCCGGCTCGTCGTCCGGCGGGCCGGCGGCGAGCGCGTGGCCCTCGACGCCGTTCTCGGGCTCGAACCGGCCCGCTGAGGAGGCACCATGCTCTTGGCATTCGACATCGGCAACACGACCATCGCCATCGGCCTCTTCCGCGGCCGCAAGCTCGTCAAGAGCTGGAAGATCGAGACCGACACCGACAAGACCGCCGACGAGTACGGCGCCCTTCTCCTCAACCTCATGCAGCTCTCGGGCGTCGCCGCGGGCAAGCTCACCGGGGCCATTATCTCCAGCGTCGTGCCGCCGCTGACCCCGGTCATCGAGGAGGTCTGTCGCGCCTATTTCGGGACGACGGCGAGCGTCGTCGGCCCCGGGCTCAAGACGGGCATGCCCATCCTCTACGAGACGCCGCTCGAAGTCGGGGCCGACCGCATCACGGCCTCGGTCGCCGCCTTCGAGAAATACGGCGGGCCGCTCATCGTCCTCGATTTCGGCACGGCCACGACCTTCGATGCCGTCTCGGCCAAGGGCGAGTACCTGGGCGGCGCCATCGCCCCCGGCGTGCGCATCTCGGCCGAGGCCCTCTACCTCAAGACGTCCAAGCTGCCCCGGATCGAGGTCCGCAAGCCCAAGCGGGCCATCGGTCGGACGACCGTGGCCAGCATGCAGTCGGGCCTCTATTTCGGCTACATCGGCATGGTCACGCGCATGATCGAGGAGATCCGCAAGGAGCTCGGCGCGGAGGCCCGCGTCGTGGCCACGGGCGGCTTCGGCGGCCAGATCGCCGCGGAGCTCCCGGCGATCGAGGCCTACGAGCCCGACCTCGTCCTCGAAGGACTGAGGATCATTCACGACCGCAATCGCGACGCCCGGGACTGACCGGGCGCCGGGGATGATGATGGACAAGCGAAGCGCGCAGAACGGCTACTACCAGGAGATCGCCCGCGCCTTCCTGAAGCGGCGCGGCGGCGGGCTCGTCCTCTCGCCCAAGGACCAGGCCGCGATCGCCGCCTGGGAAGAGAAGAGGGTCCCCCTTGACGCCGTGCTCGAGGGCATCGAGCGGGCCTTCGATTGGCTCAAGGCGCGGGGCCGTTCGACGCGCACCGTACCGCTCTCCTTCTGCGACCGGTCGGTCGAGGCCGCCTTCGCCCAGCATCGCGAACGGGCCGCGGGGCGAAGGAAGAGCGTCGAGGCCGCGCCCCGGCTCGAAAAGGCCGACAAGGCCCGCCGCGAGGTCGCGCAAGCCCTCGAAGGGCTCGACCCGGCCGACCTCGAAATGAAGCGCCTGCTCGATGAAGCGATAAACCATCTTGCCGCGGCCAAGCCCGACGAAGCCACGCTCGAACGCATCGACGCCGAGATCGAAGCCTTGCTCTGGGCCGGCGCGACGGAAGACGAGAAGGCCGCCGCCGCGGCCGAGACGAAGAAAGCCCTCAAGGGCCGGGCCGCCGTTCGAGGACATGTGCCGGGTACGCGTCCCACCGCCGAAGGCGAGGACACCGTCCGGCGCCTGGTCGTCAAGGCCGTCCGGGCCCGGCGGCGCATCCCCCACATCTCGCTCCATTTCTATTGAGGACGACATGCCCGCCACCCGCATCCTGAATCTTCTTAAAAGGCACCGCGAAGGCCTGGACCTCGACGGGATCCTGAACGAGCTCGGCCTCAAGCGCCGAGACCGGGCCAAGCTCGAGGACGAGCTGCGGACCCTCCACACGCGGGGTGACGTGCGCATCTTCCGCGGCCGCTACCGCCTGGCGGAGAAGACCGGCGTCGTCCGCGGCCGCTTCGTCACCGCCCGGCCCGGCTTCGGCTTCGTCACCCCCGAGGGCGGCGGCGACGACATCTTCATCCCGGCCCGCTTCGCCCAGGGCGCCATGCCCGGGGACGAGGTCACGGTCGTCGTCCACGAGCAGGGCAAGTTCGGCAAGCCCGAGGGCCGCATCGAGCGCATCCTCAAAAGGAAGAACGCCGGCCTCCTCGGCGTCTATGTCGAACGCAACGGCCTGCCGTTCCTCCAGGCCTTCGACTCGCCTTCGATCGACGACATCCCGCTCAAGCACCGCTCCCGACTCAAGCCCGAGCCGGGGATGATCGTCGAGGCCGACCGCCAAACCCTGGCGATCACGAGGATCTTCGGCCGCCCCGACGACCCTGGCGTCGACGCCCGGGTCGTCATCGAGCGCTACGGCCTGCGCGCCGAGTTCCCGGCCGACGTCCGAGAGGAGGCCGAAGGGATCCCGGACCTCGACCCAGCCGCGGCCCTCGAGGGCCGGCGCGACTTCCGCGACTGGCCGACGGTGACCATCGACGGCGAGAAGGCCCAGGATTTCGATGATGCCGTCAGCATCCGCGTCCTCCCCGACGGGGCCTGGCTCCTCGGCGTTCACATCGCCGACGTCTCGCATTACGTCAAGCCGGGGAGCGCCCTCGACCGCGAGGCCTTCGAGCGCGGGACGAGCGTCTATTTCCCCGACCTGACCCTGCCGATGATCCCCGAGCGCCTCTCGAACGGGCTCTGCAGCCTGCGGCCGCGCGAGCCGAAGCTCACGATGTCGGCCCTCATGGAGATCGACCGGGAGGGCCGCGTCCGCCAGGCCACCTTCACGCCCTCCCTCATCCAGACCGTCCACCGCCTGACCTACACCTCGGTCTTCAAGATCTTCGAAGGCGACACCGAGGAGCGCAAGCGTTACGCCGACGTCGTCCCCGACCTCCTCGTCATGCGCGAGGCGGCCGAGGCCCTCCGCGCGCGCCGGCTTGCCGAGGGGAGCCTGGACTTCGACCTCGTCGAGCCCGAGCTCATCTCCGAGAACGGCAAGCTCCTGGCCGTGGCCGCGGCCGAGCGCAACGAGGCTCACCGCCTCATCGAGGACTTCATGGTCGCCGCCAACGTCGCCGTGGCCACCGCCTTCACGGTCCGCAAGCGGCCGGCGATCTACCGCGTCCACCCCGCGCCGGACGCCGGCGACCTCGAGAAGCTCCGCGACGTCCTCCTCCGCTTCGGCCTGACCCTGCCCGACCCGGCCAGGGTCCGCTCGAAAGACCTGCAGCGCGTCCTCGAGAAGGCCAAGAGCCTGCCGGGCGAGAAGTTCGTCGGCATCCAGGTCCTCAGGGCCATGAAGATCGCCGTCTACTCGGCGAAGAACGTCGGCCACTACGGCCTGGGCCAGACCGACTACACCCACTTCACCTCGCCCATCCGCCGCTACCCCGACCTCGTCGTCCACCGCCTGCTCAAGGCCCTGCTGAGCCATGAGCCGGCCGCCTCCGAGGACCTCGAGCCGACGGCGAAGGCCTCGTCCGAGCGGGAGCGCAACGCCGCCGACGCCGAGCAGTCGCTCGTCGAGTGGCGCATCCTGCGCTTGCTCAAAGGCCGCCTCGGCGACGAGTTCGACGGCATGGTCGTCGACGTTATCAAGGCCGGGCTCCTCGTCGAGCTCAACGACTACTTCGTGACCGGGCTCCTGCCATTTTCCTCGCTCGGCGGCGACTACGAGCCCCGGCCGGCCGGCCGCCGTCTGCGGCCCAAGCGCCGCCGAAAGACCTTCGAGCTAGGGGACCCCGTCCGCGTGACCCTGGTCTCCTGTGACCTGGCCCTGCGCCGGATGAGCTTCGTCCCCGCGCCGGACCGAGAGGAGCATCGTCCATGAAAGCGCCGGCCTTCGACGCGGTCCTCGATTTTGCCCTAAAGGGGGGAGCGGCGGAGCTCCGGGCCGAAGCCGTCTTCCTCGGCGGCGCGGTCCCGGCCCGCTTCATCGACTATGCCGTGGCCGGCCGGAAGCGGACGCCGTTCGTCAGCGCCCTCCTCGACCGCCCGGCCGAGGTCAAGTGGGCCGACCCGTTCGAGGTCCGGACCGCGGCGGGCGAGGTCCTGGGGCGCGGCAAATGTCTGTACCCGGGAGCGCCGTCAGCGGAGGAGCTCAAGCCCTCGCGCCGCAAATCGCTCCTCGCCAAGCTCGAGCTCGGCGAAAAGGAGATGGTCCTGGCCATGACCGAGCTCGGAGGACTTCAGGGATCGAAGGGCGAAGACTTGGAGCCGTTCTGCCGGCTGTCGCGGACGCGGCTCGAGCAGCTGGCCCGGACCCTCGAGGAGGAGGGGCAGGTCCGCATCCTGAGCTTCCAGCCTCTGCGGCTCGTCTCGCAGGGCAGTCTCGACTTCCTGCGCGGCCGCATCGTCACCTACTTGGGTCAGTTCCACAAGGGCCATCCAAGCCAGCGCGGGGCGCCGATGGAAAAGCTCGAGGCCCGCTTCGAGGCGCCGCGGAACGTCCTCGTCCTGGCCCTCCGGCTCCTGGCCAAGGAGGGACGGGCCGTCGAGGAGGCCGGCGTCGTCCGTCTGCCCGATTTCCGCATCCCGCTCTCGGCCGCCGACGAGGAGACGCTGGCCGCGCTCGAATCCATGGTCCTCAGCGGCGAGCTCGGCACGGTGACGCTCGACACCGTCCGTGAGAGGCTCAAGCTCCTGCCGGGCAAGCTCCAGACGCTGCTTTCGGTCCTCGCCGAGCGCAAGAAGATCGTCCAGGACATCGACGGCTTCATCCTCCACTCCCGCTGGCTCGAGGAGATCATCCGCAAGATCCGCACCAGCGGCAAGCGGGAGCTGACGGTCGCCGACTTCAAAGCCATGACCGGCCTCTCGCGCAAATACAGCATCCCGCTCCTCGAATTGCTGGACAGCATGGGTATCACGAGACGGAAGGGATCCGTCCGCGATATTCTCTAGACGAAGCTATTTCGACTCTTCGTCTTTGGGCTTGTCTTCGGGCTGTTCTTCGGCCGACGGCTCGCCGCCTTCCTCGTCTTCGGGCTTCTTCTTGAGGGCCGTCTTGAGCAGGTCGGCGAAGATGCCGAACTTGGGCTCATCCTTCTTTTTGGCCGCGGGCTTGAGATCTTCTTTCTTCTCGCGGGCGATCCTTTGCTCCGGGGTCTCCTCTTCCTTTTCCTTGACGGCGGCCAGGGCGTCCCGTTCGGACTCTTCCTCGGCGATCTTCTCCTCGATAACGCGCCGCTCGCTCTTCTTCGGCCGCGGGCCCTTCTCGCCGCCGCCCTCTTTGGGCTTTCTCCGCTTGAATTCCTTTTTCTTGGCGGGCGCGGCGCCGGGCTTGGGGGGTGCGGGCGGCTGACCGACCGGGATCTCCGGCTCTCCGACCCCGGTCTCGGGCTCGGCGGCCAGGATCTCCTCGGCCACGGCTTCGAGGGCCGCCTCTTCCGGCGTGTAAGCCTCGGGCGCGGCCTCCGCGAAGGCCTCGGGATAGGCCCCTTCGACGGCCGCCTCTTCCTCTTCGATGAAGGGCTCGTGGTAGGTAAAGACGCCCTTCTTCTTGTCGGACTTGGTGAACTCCGGCGAGTTGATGAGGACGTATTCGACGTCTTCCTGCGTCGTCTGGCGGACGAGGTCGATCAGGTGATAGGCCCGCAGGAAATGAAGCGAATGGGCCGAGGTCGCCAGGACCGGGTCGGTGAAGATGGTGACGACGAAGTCGCGCAGGTCGAAGCCTTCCCGCGTCGCCGCGAGGGGCAGCAGGTGGGTCAGCGTCTCGCGCTCGATGTAGATGATCTTGTTGGGCTCGGCGTAGGTGTAGGCCTCTTCGCCGTTGTCGATGAACTCGTCGCGCTCGGCGTCGTAGCCGAGGCGGATGCCCGACATTTTCTTTTTCGATTTCTTGACCCAGAACTTGAACGTGGTCGGCCCCGTCCGCTCCAGGGTCAGGCTGGCGCCCTGGGGGATGTTGTACTGGGTGTAGAAACCCTGGAGGCCCAGGAAGAAGTTCTGCGTCGGGTAGTAAAAGAGGGTGTAGGTCTTGCCTTCCTCGGAATCCGTGAAGGCGTATTCGCGGGCGTGGGAGAGCGTCTTGGCCAGGCTGCGGGGGATCTTGAGGCCGCCCGAGGCGATCTCGCGCCAAGTCAGGTAGATCTTGATCGGGAAGTCCTGGACGATGCTCATCTCCGGCTTCTCGAGCTCGTCGAGCTCGGGAACGTCGGCCATGGGCGCCGAGAGGGCCAGGCCCTCGGGCAGGGCGTTGAGGATGGACTTGAGGTGCCACTTGCCCCAGCCGGATTCACCGAGGAGGATGAATTCCTTCTTGTGCTTCTTCTCGAGGAGCGACGCCAGGCTCAGGCAGGTCAGGTCGAAGAGGTCCGACGAGGCCTCGAGTCCGAAGAGCTTCTTGACCAGGTCCTCGGTCGACGCCGACTGGCCCGTGGCCGCGAAGTCGGTCTCGATCTCCTGGATCCGCTCGGCCGGGAACTCGACCCGCTTCGAGGCGAGCTGCCAGAAGTCGTTCCAGGTGAAGACGTTGGCGTCCTTGGCCAGGCGCAGCCGGAGGCTTTTCTCGAGCGTCCGCAGGTCCCGCTCGGTCATCGGCAGCTCGGTCAGCCGGGGATCGTCGGCCTTGGCCATGATCTCGACCGCGGCGCTCTTGCCGTCGCAGTTGGACGGCAGCAGCACCTGGGTGTGGGTCTTCTTCATGTAGTCGATGTATTTCCGGAAGACGCCGCCGCCGGGGTAATCGACCTCGAGCATGTCGCAGTTGAAATGCTTGGAATACGTCTTGGCCACGACCTTGAGGATGACCCGGCCCTCGAAATGCTCGACGGCCTTGCTGCCGACGGTCAGGGGCTCGTTGTAGTCCTTCTCGATCATGTCGCCCACTTCGTAGCGGGCGTAGGCGTCGTACTTCTTGACGTCCTGGGTCCGCTCGGTGGCCGTCTTCTCGAAGGCCAGCTTGCCGGTCAGGTCGTGGGTCGACTGGGGATGAGGCGTCCGGCCGAGCTCGCGCTCGACCAGGGCCAGGTCCTCGTCGGACACGGTGGTCAGGGTGGTCGGTTCGGCGTTCATATCAGTCCTTGGCCCCCATGAGCGCGATGAGGATGGCCTTCTGCGCGTGGAGGCGGTTCTCGGCTTGGTCGTAGACGACCGAGGACGGCGCGTCGATGACCTCGTCGGTCACCTCGTCGCCGCGATGGGCGGGGAGGCAATGCATGAAAATGGCGTCTTTCTTGGCGTGGGCCATGAGCTTGCCGTTGACCTGGTAGGGGGCGAAGATGAGGGCCCGGGCCTCCTTCTCCGACTCCTGGCCCATGGACGCCCAGACGTCGGTGTAGACGGCGTCGGCGCCGGCCACGCCCTCTATGGGGGAGTTCGTCAAAGTCAGGGAGAAGCCGGTGGACTTGCCGTCCTCGCGGGCCCACTCGACGTATTCCCTGCGGGGCTCGTAACCGGCCGGGGTGGCCACGGCCATCTTCGTCCCGCCGCGCGCCGCCGCCAGCATGAGGCTGTGGCAGACGTTGTTGCCGTCGCCGACGTAGGTCAGCTTGAGGTTCGAGAGCGCGCCCTTGTGCTCCCGCAGCGTCAGGAAGTCGGCCATGGCCTGGCAGGGATGGGACATGTCGGTCAAGGCGTTGATGACGGGGATCTTGGCCGCGGCGGCCATGTCGACGGCGATCTGGTGGCCGAAGGTGCGGATCATGATGCCGTCGACCCACCGCTCGAGGTTCTTGGCGATGTCGTAGGCGCCCTCGCGGCTGCCCAGGGAGATGTCGGACGGGGCGAGATAGATGGCCTCGCCGCCGAGCCGGAGCATGCCCGCTTCGAAGGTCATGCGGGTCCGGAGCGACTGCTTCTGGAAGATCATGGCCAGGATCTTGCCCTTGAGCGCCTTCCGGTATTTGGCCGGGTCCTTCTTGACCGCGGTCGCTTTGTCCAGCATCTGGCCGAACTCGTACACGCTCAAGTCGCGGATGGACAGGAAATCTTTCTGCATGGTCATTGCTCCTGGGCCGTGGCCACGATCCGTGTCCCGGACCGGTTGATCAGGGCGGCCTTGAGATGGGAGTCCTTGGTGATCAGGACCTCCCGGCCGCCCGCCTCGATGTATTCGATGGCGGCCCGGATCTTGGGCCCCATCGAGCCCGGCGGGAACTGGCCTTCCGCCAGGTGGCGGCGGGCCTCGTCCACGGTCAGGACCGGGGCCTCGCGCTGGCCGGGCTTGCCGAAATCGATGAAGACGCGCTCCATGGCGGTCAGGATGATGAACAGGTCGGCTTTGACCTCGCGCGCGAGCAGGCTCGCGGCGTAGTCCTTGTCGATGACGGCCTCGACGCCCTCGAAGAGGCCGTTGCCATTGAGGATGACCGGGATGCCCCCGCCGCCGGCGGCGATGACGATGCGGCCGGCCTCGACGAGCTCGCGGATGATGCGGTTGTTGACGACGTCGATGGGCCTGGGCGAGGGCACGACCTTGCGGTAGCCCCGGCCGGCGTCCTCGACCATCGTCCAGGCCTTGTCGCGGGCCAGCTCATCGGCCCGGGCCTTCTCGTAGAACGGGCCGACGGGCTTGGTCGGCTTGGCGAAGGCGGGGTCGTCCTTGTCGACGACGACCTGGCTGACGAGCGAGGCGACCTCCTTGTCGATGGAATGCCGCCTCAGCTCGTTGACCAGGGCCCGTTCGAGCATGAAGCCCATGCTGCCCTCGGTCATCGCGTCGCAGACGTCGAGCGAGTAGGGCGGGATCTTGGCGGCCGCCTCTTCCATCTGGATGAGGAGGTTCCCGACCTGCGGCCCGTTGCCGTGGACGATGATGAGCTCGTAGCCCTTGCGGACGATGTGGACCATGAGCTCCGCCGCCTTCTGGGCGTTGCGCATCTGCTCCGATTGCAGACCTCTCTGGTGGTCGGGCAGCATGGCGTTGCCGCCGAAGGCGACGAGGGCGATCTTCGGTCTCATCGGGCTCCTAGAAATTCTTCAGGACGTCCTTGAGGTCCGGATGGCCGATCTCCTCGATCTCGTAGCCGACGCGGAGGATGGGCTTGGAGACCTTGATGACGCGGGTGATGTCGATCGGCGTGGCGCTGACGACGAGGTCGCAGTCGATGGCCTCGATCGTCTTGGCCAGCTCGCGCATCTGCTTCTCGCCGTAGCCCATGGCCGGCAGGACGTCGAAGAGGTGGTTGTACTTCTCGAAGGTCTTCTTGATGGAGCCAACGGCGAAGGGCCGGGGGTCGATGATCTCGGCGGCGCCGTACTTCTTGGCCGCGACGATGCCGGCGCCGTACTTCATGCCGCCGTGGGTGAGGGTCGGGCCGTCCTCGATGACGAGGACGCGCTTGCCGGTGATCCGCCCGCCGTCCTCGACGATGGTCGGGGAGTTGGCCTTGATGATCTTGGCCTTGGGATTGACCTTCTTGGCGTTGGCCAGGACGGTGGCGATGCCCTCGGAGGTCGCCGTGTCCATCTTGTTGACGACGATGACGTCGGCCCGGCGGAAGTTGGTCTCGCCGGGGTAGTAGGTCAGCTCGTGGCCGGGGCGGTGCGGGTCGGCGACGACGATCTCGAGGTCGGACTTGTAGAAGGGGAAGTCGTTGTTGCCGCCGTCCCAGAGGATGACGTCGGCTTCCTTCTCGGCCTGCCGGAGGATGGCGCCGTAGTCGACGCCGGCGTAGATGATGATGCCCCGGTCGATGTGGGGCTCGTACTCTTCGCGCTCCTCGATCGTCGTCTCGTGCTTGTCGAGGTCGGCGTAGGTGGCGAAGCGCTGGACGGCCTGCTTGGCGAGGTCCCCGTAGGGCATGGGGTGCCGGATGGCGGCGACCCGGCGGCCCTTCTCTTTAAGGATGGTGGCCACCTTGCGGCTGGTCTGGCTCTTGCCCGAGCCGGTGCGGACGGCGCAGACGGAGACGACGGGCTTGCGGCTCTTGATCATCGTGTCGTTGGGCCCGAGGAGGACGAAATTGGCGCCCGCGGCCTGGGCCCGGGAGGCCATGTGCATGACGTATTCGTGAGGCAGGTCGCTGTAAGCGAGGTGGACGTCGTCGACCTTGTGGGCGGCGATGAGGTTCTCCATCTCGGACTCGGCCTCGATAGGGATGCCCTTGGGGTAGAGCTTGCCGGCGAGGACGGCGGGATACTTGCGGCCCGCGATGTCCGGGATCTGCGTCGCCGTGAAGGCGACGACCCGGTAGTCCGGATTGTCCCGGAAGTAGGTGTTGAAGCTGTGGAAGTCGCGCCCGGCGGCGCCGAGGATCAGGACCTTTTTCACGCGCATTCTCCTTTCACGTTTAGAAAAAACTTCTCCATCCAAGAATGACGGACTCTTCAGTTTTCGAAAAAAGAACCATAAGTATAGCCCATCAAAGGCTTTAAATCAATATAAGGCAAACTGCCCTCCTCCAGACCGCGTCCCTTCTAAAATTTTCCAAATCGGGCTCGGCTGCCACTCTTGCCGCCTTGGGGGGGCCACCTCAGGAACCCCCTGCGCGATGTGATCTCCCGCCCGCCTGACCTCGTCCCGCTTTATTATTAATAAGTTGGCGGAAAGCTTTTATGGGCTATGGGGAGAGCAAAGGAGAGAAGGCGGTCGCGGGCTATTTTGGCCTGGCCGGCGGGGTGATCTTGCGGCCGGGGGAGCGCTTGGCGAAGCCCCCCTGGGGGCGCGGCGGTGTCGGAGGGCGGCGGACCTGTTTCCAACCCGGCATTTGGCGGCGATTGACAGGGTGAGGCATAACCTGATTATTCATAAAAATGCCGGATTTTCTATAAGAAAAATGCCACTAACGGCATTTTTACCCTCCGGGCAAGCCGAATCGGCCCCATCTGCAGCCGCCTCGACTTGTGAATAACCAGGTTACCAAGTTATAACGCGATGATCTCGGCCTTCAGGGCGGCCGGGTCGAGCAGGGCGACCGTGCTTTTCCCCCTGAGCCAGCCTCCGGTTTCCCCCGGATTGACCAAGAGGATGCCCTCCCGGGTTTCGACCTCCGGACGGTGGGTGTGGCCGGAGACGATAACGTCGCAGGTCTTGGCCACGAAGAACGGCGCGGCCATCCCCTCCAGATGGGCGACAACGAAGCGAAGGCCGGCGTGAAGGAAGGCGAACGGGGCCTCCCGGATCTCGCCCAGCCCCTGAAACGCCCGGGTTAGGCCGGCCCTTTCCCCGTCGCAGTTGCCGAAAACGGCCCGCACCGGGGCCTTGAGGTTCCGGAGCTCCTCGACCGTGAAGGGGGCGACGAAATCCCCGGCATGGATGATGAGGTCGCAGCCGGCGTCGTTGAACAGGCGGACCGCCTCCCGGACCCGGTTCAGGTTGTCGTGGGTGTCGGACAGGATCCCGATCATGGCCGCCGCCCCATTATAACAGAGATCGGCCTCCCCAGGGGAGATCGGCTAACCTCTCCTTGACAGTTTCCCTCGATTTGCTTAAGATAGAACGGCTTTTTGAGAGTGAAAGATAGGCGCGTAGCTCAGTGGGAGAGCGCTTCCCTGACACGGAAGAGGCCGTGGGTTCAATCCCCTCCGCGCCTACCACGATACTCTGCGGTCAGAATTCAACGCCCCGGCGCCTTTTCCGGACTTGAATCGCCCGCCTTTTTAGGGACTGACAGACGCCAATGAGCGACGATTCTCATCTTCCGATCGAGGTCCTGCGCCACAGCGCCGCCCACCTGCTGGCCCAGGCCGTCCTCGAGCTCTACCCCGAGACCAAGACCGGCATCGGCCCGGCCGTCGAGACCGGCTTCTACTACGACTTTCTCCGCGAAGAACCCTTCACCCCCGAGGACCTCGGGCGGATCGAGGCCCGGATGAAGGAGATCGCCCGGTCCGACATCCCCGTCGAGCGGCTCGTCGTGGCCAAGGACGAGGCCGCCCGGCTCTTCGAGGAGAAGGCGCAGCCGCTCAAGGTCGAGCTCATCCGCGAGAAGGGCGAGGCCACCGTGACCGTCTACCGCCAGGGCGGCTTCGTCGACTTCTGCCTCGGGCCCCACGTGCCTTCGACCGGCCATCTCCGGAACGTCAAGCTCCTGTCCGTCTCGGGCGCCTATTGGAAGGGCGACGAGAAGGGCCTCCAGATGCAGCGCATCTACGGCACGGTCTTCCCGACCGCCAAGGAGCTCGAAGACCACCTGCGCATGCTCGAGGAGGCCAAGAAGCGCGACCATCGCCGCCTCGGCGTCGAGCTCGACCTCTTCAGCACCAACGACGAGCTTGGCGGCGGCCTCATCCTCTGGCACCCCAAGGGCGCCCGGGTCCGGGCCGTCATCGAGCAGCACTGGCGCGAGCGCCACTGGGCCGGAGGCTACGACATCCTCTTCACCCCGCACATCGGCCGGGCCAACCTCTGGGAGACCTCGGGCCACCTCGGCTTCTACAAGGACAGCATGTATGCGGCGATGCTCATCGACGAGCAGCCCTACTACCTGAAGCCGATGAACTGCCCGTTCCACATCCAGATCTACAAATCGCGGATGCGCTCCTACCGCGACCTGCCCCTGCGCTGGGCCGAGCTCGGCACCGTCTACCGCTACGAGCGCAGCGGCACGCTCCACGGCCTGCTCCGCGTCCGCGGCTTCACCCAGGACGACGCTCACATCTTCTGCACGCCCGAGCAGATCGACTCGGAGATCCTGCGCGTCCTCGACTTCTCCATCTCGATCCTCGCCGACTTCGGCTTCACCGACAACAAGATCGAGCTCTCGGTCCGCGATCCGAAGAACCCGACGAAATACGCGGGTTCGGACGCCATGTGGCGCCAGGCCGAGGCCTCGCTCGTCAAGGCCCTCGAGACCCGCGGCTATCCCTACGAGCGCATGGAAGGGGAGGCCGTTTTCTACGGGCCCAAGATCGACATCAAGATCAAGGACGCCATCGGCCGCCTCTGGCAGTGCACGACGATCCAGTTCGACTTCAACATGTCGGAGCGCTTCGGCATGGCCTACATCGGCGAGGACGGCCAGGAGCACCGGCCCTACATGGTCCACCGGGCCCTGCTCGGCTCGCTCGAGCGCTTCTTCGGCGTCCTCGTCGAGCACTACAACGGGAGCTTCCCCCTGTGGTTGGCCCCCGTCCAGGCCGTCGTCCTTCCGATCGCCGAGCGCCACGAGGCCTACGCCAAGTCGCTCTCCCGGAAGATGGAGGCGGCCGGCCTGCGCGCCGCGGTCGACCTCAGCCGCGAGAAGGTCGGCAAGAAGATCCGCCAGGCCGAGGTCGAGAAGGTGCCGCTCATCCTGGTCGTCGGCGACAAGGAGATCGAGAACGGCGCGGTCTCGCTCCGCGTCCACGGCCAGGGCGACAAAGGCGCCGTCGCTTTCGACGCGTTCCTGGCGCAGGCCCTGGCCCTCCATCAGCAAAAAAGTCTCACTGTGAATTTCTAGAGGAGGACCCAACATTTTCAGGAAGCACGGTTTCTATCCTGCGGTCGCGAAGGCCAAGCCCCACCGGACGAACGAAATGATCACCGCCCGCGAGGTCCGGGTCATCGATGAGGAGCGGCAGGCTCTCGGCGTCATGCCGACGAGCCAAGCCGTCCAGATGGCCCGGGAGCGCGGCCTCGACCTGGTCGAGATCGCCGCCTCGGCCGTTCCGCCGGTGGTCAAGATCACCGACTACGGGAAGTTCCTGTACGAGGAGCACAAGAAAGATCACGAGGCCAAGAGGCACCAGAAGCAGATCCAGATCAAAGAGATCAAGTTCCGGCCCAAGATCAGCGTCCACGACTACGACTTCAAGATGAAGCACGTCAAGCGGTTCCTCGGGGAAGGCAACAAGGTCAAGATCACGGTGAGGCTCCGAGGCCGAGAGAAGCAGAAACCCGAGCTCGGCCAGCAGGTCCTCGACCGCGTCATGCTCGAGGTCAAGGACATGGCGACGCAGGACGGCTCGCCGCGCAGGCAGGATTGGGCCGTATCGGCCCTGTTGGTCCCCACGAAATCCGGAGGAAAAGATGCCAAAGCTAAAAACCCACAAGGGAGCCCAAAAGAGGTTCAAGGTCACGGCCAAGAAAAAGTTCCGGCACGCCCAGGCGAATAAGGGCCACATCCTGACCAAGAAGGCCTCCAAGAGGAAGCGCCATCTGGCCAAGACCGTCGAGGCCTCGGCCGCCGACCGCAAGATCCTCAAGACCATGCTCCCGTACGACGTTTAGGAGATCCCCATGCCACGCGTAAAACGCAGCACCAAGCGGCATGACCGCAGGAGCAAGGTCCTCGGTCTGGCCAAGGGCTATTTCGGCGCCAAGAGCCGCAATTACCGGACGGCCAAGGAAGCCGTCGAGAAGTCGCTCGTCTACGCCTACCGCGACCGGCGGGCCAAAAAGCGCGATTTTCGCAGCCTCTGGATCGTCCGCATCAAGGCCGGGACCCTGGCCAACGGCCAGACCTACAGCCGTTTCATCGCCGGCCTGAAGACGCTCAACGTCGGCCTCGACCGCAAGGTCCTGGCCGATCTGGCCGTCAACGCCCCCGAGACCTTCGCTCATCTCGTCCGGATGACCCTGCCCCCGGCCGCCTAGGGGTCCGCCCATGGCGAGCCTCAAGGACCGGGTCGACGGCCTGCGGAAGGAGTTCGACGCCGCCGCCCTCAAGGCGGCGGACGCCAGGTCCCTCGAGGACCTGCGGACGGCCTTCCTGGGCCGAAAACAAGGGCGGATCACGCTCCTGTTCGAGGAGTTGAAGTCTGTCCCGCCGGAGGAGAAGCGCGAGGCGGGCCGCCTGATGAACGAGCTCAAGCAGTCCGTTACGGTCAAACTCGATGCGCTCTCCGCTCAAGCCAGCTTAGGTCGACCCTCGGTGTCGCGGACGATCGACCTGACCCTGCCCGGCCGCAGGCGCTACGTCGGCTCGCCCCACCCGCTGACCCTCTTCGAGCAGGAGATCGAGCGCGTCTTCCTGGCCATGGGCTTCGCCATCGAGGAAGGGCCCGAGATCGAGACCGACTACTACAACTTCGAGGCCCTCAACTTCCCGCCGCACCACCCGGCCCGCGACAAGTGGGACACGCTCTTCATCAAGGGCGACCTGCTCCTCCGCACCCACACCTCGCCCGTCCAGGTCCGGGTCATGGAGCGCTCCAAGCCGCCGATCCGCATCATCTGCCCGGGGCGGGTCTTCCGCCGCGAGACGCCCGACCCGACCCACCTGCCGATGTTCCTGCAGGTCGAGGGCCTGGTCGTCGACGAGGGCGTCACCTTCGCCAACCTCAAGGGGACGCTCGAGTTCTTTCTGCGCGCGCTCTTCGGCGAGAAGGTCAAGGTCCGCTTCCGGCCGAGCTTCTTCCCGTTCACCGAGCCCTCGGCCGAGGTCGACATCGAGTGCCTCGTCTGCTCGGGCCGCGACCCCGGCTGCCGCGTCTGCCACGGCACGGGCTGGAAAGAGATCCTCGGCTCGGGCATGGTCGACCCGCAGGTCCTCAAGAACGTCAACATCGACCCCGAGAAATACTCCGGCTGGGCCTTCGGCCTGGGCATCGACCGCACGGCCATGTTCGCCTTCGGCATCCCGGAGATGCGCTATTTCTACGAGAACGACCTGAGGTTCCTCAGGCAATTCGGGACCAAATGAAGATCAGCCAGGACTGGATCCGCGAATACGTCGCCGTCGACCTGCCGCGGCAGGAGCTCGTCGACAAGCTGACGATGATCGGCTGGGTGCCCGAGACCGTCGAGGAGATCGGGAGCGACCTCGTACTCGACCTCGAGACCTACGCCAACCGGCCCGATACGCTCGGCCACCTCGGCGTGGCCCGCGAGATCGGGGCCCTGCTCGGCCGGCCGCTCATCGAGAAAGAGTGGCCGCTCGCCGAGCTGGCGGAGGCCACGGGCGGCGTCGCCGACGTCCAGATCGCCGCCGAGGCCCTCTGCCCGCGGTACTGCGGCCTCGTGGTCCGCGGCGTGCCGGTCGGGCCCTCGCCCGAATGGCTGCGGCGCCGCCTCGAGGCCATGGGCCTGCGGCCGATCAACACCGTCGTCGACGTCTCGAACTACGTCCTCTTCGCCACCGGCCAGCCCATCCACACCTTCGACTTCGGGCGGATCGGGGGCGGGCGCATCGTCGTCCGCAAGGCCAAGAGAGGCGAGACGATCGTCGACCTCGACGGCCGGACGCACGAGCTCGGCGCCGAGATGCTCGTCATCGCCGACGAGACGCGCCCCGTGGCCATCGCCGGCGTCATCGGCGGCCAGGCCTCGGGCATCACCGCGTCGACCCGCGACGTCTTCATCGAGAGCGCCAACTTCGACCCGGTCTCGATCCGCAAGACGGCGAAGAAGCTCGGCCTCTCGACCGATGCCTCCTACCGTTTCGAGCGCGGGGCCGACATCGGCTTCGCCCCGCGCGCCGCCGTTATGGCCGCCTCGCTCCTCTGCCAGATGGGGGGCAAGGCGACGCGCGGGCTCATCGACAGCTATCCCCGGCCGCACAAGCCGCGGTCGGTCCGCCTCCGCCTGCGCCGCGTCACCGAGCTCCTCGGCGTCGCCGTGCCGGAGGCCTTCGTCGTCGAGGTCCTGGCCCGGCTCGGCTTCCGCCTCGAGACGGCCGCCCACCACGCCTGGCGCGTCGAGGTCCCGACGTTCCGCGTCGACATCTCGCGAGAGGCCGATCTCGTCGAGGAGATCGCCCGCTTCTACGGCTACGACAACATCCCGTCGCAGGTGACGCCGGTCGATTCGTTCCCGAGCGGCACGAACCGCCGCCGCGAACGGCTGGCCCGTCTGCGCGAGACGCTCCTCGCCCAGGGCTTCGACGAGGTCATCAACTGGAGCTTCGCCGATCCGGAGCGGGAGGCCGCCGCGGCCAGCGGCCGGACGCCGGTCCCCATCCAAAACCCCATCTCGAACCGCGCCTCGATCATGCGCACGACCCTCCTCCCGGGCCTCGTCGAGAACGCCGCCTGGAACCTCAACCGGGGGCTCGAAGGCGTCCACGTCTTCGAGGCGGGCAACGTCTATTACTGGGGCGAGGATGAGAAGCACCGCGAGGACCTGCACCTCGGCCTCCTCTCGACCGGCCTCCTCGCCGGCGAGGGGTTTGCCGCCCACGCCGCCGAGACGGACTTCTTTGCCGTCAAGGGCGCCGTCGAGGCCGCCCTCGAGGGCCTGCGCTTCGACCCGGCCGCCTTCGAGGAGCGCGACCACCCCTCGTTCGAGCCCGGCCGGGCCCTGGCCGTCCTCTACAAGGGGCAGCCGGTCGGCCACCTCGGCCTCCTCCGGCGCGACTTCGCCGCGGCCGTCTCCGTCGGGCGGCCGGTCTATGCCGCCGAGATCGACCTCGCCGCTCTGTTCGAGAAGACGCCGCGGGCGTTCGAGTACGCGCCCGTGCCGAAGTTCCCCGGCGTCGTCCGAGACCTCTCGTTCCTTATCGGCCGCGACATTGCCTACGGGGAGGTCGCCCGCATCCTGGGACGGATCGACCAGCCCCTGCTCGAAGGCTTCGAGCTCGTCGACCGGTTCGCCGGGGCGCCGGTGCCGGCCGGCAAGGTCAGCCTGACCGTACGCCTGCATTTCCGGCATTCCCAGCGGACCCTCGTCGCCGGGGAGATCGACGAGGCCGCCCAGGACATCGTCGGCCACCTCAGGAATGCGCTCGATATCCAGCTCAGGGAGGGCAAAATTGACAACGGAACTTGAGCGAATTAAGATCCTAGAAGGCAAGATCGGACTGGTCGTCGATCATATCCACAAGCTGACGGCCGAGAATGACAAGCTCAAGCAGCAGATCAAGGACCTGAAAGCCGACAAAAAGGAGTCCGAGGACAACGCCCGCAAGATCGCCCGCATGGACGAGGAGATGAAGAAGTACGAGGGCGAGAGGGATGTCCTCAAAGGCAAGATCGAAGCCATCATTGGCGAGATCGACAAGCTGGGGTTATGACCGAGCGAATCCTCGAGATCGAGATCTTTGGACAGCGGTACAAGATCCGCGTCAAAGGAGAAGAGGATGAGAAATATATCGGCCACTTGACCTCGCTCGTTGACCAGAAGATGCACGAAGTGGCTGTGAAATCGAAGTCCGCGGACACGACCAAGATCGCCGTGCTGGCGGCCTTGAACATCGCGGACGAGCTATTTCTGAGCCAAAAGAAGCTGGATCAGCTGAACGAGGCCTTGGGCCACATGGAGACCGAGATCGATAGCCTGGAGGGCCATCTCTTCGCAGATGACAATACATTCACGGACGCCGATAAATCCCCGTTGTGACGGGCCGTCCCCCCGCGACGCGCTCGCCGGCCGGGCCGCGCCCGGCACGGGCATCTGACGCCTCCACGCTTCCTCTCGCGTCTCCTCATTTGAATAGATGAGGAGGTATTCCCAATGCAAGTGCTGACCATCGTCGGCATCGCCGTGATCGTCATCCTGGCCGCCGCGGTCGCCGTCCTCCTGCTCAAACGGCAGGAAGGGACGCGCAAAGCCGCCGAGGCCGAAGAGCAGGCCCGCCAGATCCTCGACCGCGCCCGCGAGGACGGGGAGAAGATCAGGCGGGAGGCGGCCATCGAGGCCCGCGAGAAGGACCTCGCCCGCCAGAACGAGTTCGAGGCCCAGAACCGCGAAAAACAGCGCAAGATCAACGAGACCGAGCGCCGGCTCCTCAGCAAGGAGGAGAACCTCGAGCGCCGCTTCCAGTCGATGGAGCGCAAGGAGCGCGACTTTTCCCAGAAGGAGCGCAAGCTCAACGAGAAGGAAAAGAGCCTCGAGACCGAAGAGGCCAAGATCGCCGAGACCCTCAAGCAGAGCCTGGCCGAGTTGGAGCGCATCTCCGGCCTGACCCAGGATGAGGCCAAGGCCATGCTCATCAAGAAGATCGAGGACGAGGCCAAGCTCGAGGCCATCGCCTCGATCCGCCGCATCGAGGAGGAGGCCCGCGAGAAGGCCGCCGTCTCGGCCCGCGAGATCATCACCAACGCCATCCAGCGCTCGGCCGCGGAGCACGTCACCGAGACGACGGTCTCGGTCGTCGATCTGCCGTCCGACGACATGAAGGGCCGCATCATCGGCCGCGAGGGCCGCAACATCCGGGCCCTGGAGATGGCCACCGGCGTCGACATCATCGTCGACGACACGCCCGAGGCGGTCATCCTCTCGAGCTTCGACCCGATCCGCCGCGAGCTGGCCCGCCTCTCCATCCAGAAGCTCGTCACCGACGGGCGCATCCATCCGGCCCGCATCGAGGACATTGTCGAGTCGGTCAAGAACGACCTCGAGCAGAAGATCAAGCAGGAAGGCGAATCGGCCGTCCTGGAGCTCAAGGTCCGTGACGTCCACCCCGAGCTCATCAAGCTCCTGGGCAAGCTCAAGTACCGGACGAGCTACGGCCAGAACGTCCTCCAGCACACCAAGGAAGTGGCCATGCTGGCGGCCATGATGGCCCGCGAGATCGGCCTCGACACCAACGTCGCCCTGCGCGCCGGCCTGCTGCACGACATCGGCAAGGCCGTCGACCGCGACGTCGAAGGCACCCACACCGAGCTCGGCGTCGAGCTGGCCAAGAAATACGGCGAGTCCGAGAGGGTCGTCCAGGCCATCGCCTCGCACCACCGCGACGTCGACTTCCCGTCGATCGAAGCGGTCCTTGTCCAGGCCGCCGACACGCTCTCGGCCGCCCGGCCCGGGGCCCGGCGCGAGCTGCTGGAGACCTACATCCAGCGCCTGGAGAAGCTCGAGGAGATCGCCGGCTCGTTCGAGGGCGTCTCCAAGGCCTTCGCCCTGCAAGCCGGCCGCGAGATCCGCATCATCGTCGAGGCCCTCAAGGTCTCCGACGACCGGGCGGCCCTCCTGGCCAAGGAGACGGCGGCCAAGATCAAGGCCGAGCTCGATTACCCCGGCCAGATCAAGGTCACCGTCATCCGGGAGATGAGGGCGGTCGAATATGCCCGCTGAGTTCGGCATCCTCTTCCTCGGCGACATCGTCGGCCGGCCCGGCCGGCGGGCCCTGGAGAAGTTCCTGCCGGGGCTCGTCAAAAAGTACACGCCGTCGCTCATCGTCGCCAACGGCGAGAACGCGGCCGGCGGGGCCGGCATCACCGAGGAGATCGGCCGGGACCTTTTCATGCACGTCGACGTCCTGACCTCGGGCAACCACATCTGGGACAAGAAGGACGCCCTGCCCTACCTCGAGCGCGAGCCGCGGCTCCTGCGGCCGGCGAACTACCCCCCGGTCAATCCCGGCCGGTCGTCCTACATCTTTCAGGCGGCCGACGGCGCCAAGGCGGCCGTGCTCAACCTCCAGGGCCGGGTCTTCATGGAGCCCATCGACTGCCCGTTCAAGCGGGCGGACGAGGAGGTCGCGGCCCTTCGCGCCGTGACGCCCATCATCCTCGTCGACTTCCACGCCGAGGCGACCTCGGAGAAGCAGGCCCTCGGCTGGCACCTCGACGGCCGCGTCTCGGCCGTCATCGGCACGCACACCCACGTCCCGACGTCGGACGAGCGGGTCCTGCCCAAGGGCACGGCCTACCTCACCGACGCCGGCATGGCCGGCGGCCGCAACGCGGTCATCGGCATCGCCCGCGAGCAGGCCCTGGCCCGTTTCCTGACCTCGCGGCCGCAGCGCTTCGAGCCGTCGCGGGACGGCCTCTACCTTTCGGGCGCCTTCGTCCGCGTCGACGCCGCGACGGGCAAGGCGCTTTCGATCACGCGCGAGATCCTGGCGGAGGACGGACACGAAGATTGATGGCCTGGTGATCAAGGACCAGATCTACACGGTCTCTCAGGTCACCGAGATCGTCAAGACGGCCCTCGAGGTCGCCCTGCCCCGGGTCTGGGTCGAGGGCGAGGTCTCGGGCTACAAGAAGGCCGCCTCCGGCCACGTCTTCTTCAATCTCAAGGACGAGAAGAGCGTCATCAAGGCCGTGATGTGGCAGTCCACGGCCCGCAAGGTCCTCTTCGAGCTCAAAGACGGGCTCAAGGTCGTCTGCCGGGGCAAGGTCAGCGTCTACGAGCCCCGCGGCGACTACCAGCTCTACGTCGACCTCGTGGAGCCCAAGGGCAAGGGCGCCCTACAGCTGGCCTTCGAGCAGCTCAAGGCCAAGCTCAAGGCCGAGGGGCTGTTCGAGGACGGCCGCAAGCGCAAGCTGCCGCTCCGGCCGAAGACGATCGGCGTCGTCACCTCGCCGACCGGGGCCGCCATCCGCGACATCCTGCGCATCCTCGAGCGCCGCTACGCCCGGCTCCACGTCGTCATCTACCCGGCCCGCGTCCAGGGCGAGGGGGCGGCGGCGGAGATCGTCGAGGGCATCGACGCCCTCGGCGCCTGGCCGGGCATCGACGTCCTCATCGTCGGCCGCGGCGGCGGCTCGATCGAGGACCTGTGGGCCTTCAATGAGGAGCCGGTGGCCCGGGCCATCGCCCGCTCGCCCGTCCCGGTCATCTCGGCCGTCGGCCACGAGGTCGACTTCACCATCGCCGATTTCGTCGCCGACGTCCGGGCCTCGACGCCGTCGGCCGCGGCGGAGATGGTCATCGCCACCGAGGAGGCCTTCGCCGAGAAGATCGACGCCCTCGCCCGGCGCCTGGGCGAGGTCCTCCGCTTCGAGGTCCAGCACCTGCGGGGCGATGTCGACGAGCTGGCCCGCCACCGCATCTTCCAGAACTTCGAGGTCCGGCTGGCCAATCTGGCCCGGCGCGTCGACGAGCTCGAGACCCGCGGCCGGAACGTCATCCGGGCCGAGCGCCAGGCCATCGCCGAGCACAAGGGCGCGGCCCTGCTCGCCGCCGAGCGGCTCAAGAACCTGGCCCGCCGCACGCTCGCGGACGGCCGGGCGACATGGGAGCGCCTCGGCGCCGCCCTCGACGCCCTGAGCCCGCTCGCGCCGCTCAAAAAGGGCTACGCCGTCGTCTGGAAGGAAGGTGGCCTTCGCGCCGCGTCGCGGATCGAGGACGTCGCCACGGGCGAGACGGTCGATGTCGCCTTCCTCAAAGGCGAGTTCAGCGCCAAGATCGAGTCCGTGGACCGCAAGAAGCCCCTGGAGTCGCGCTTCCTGAAGGAGGGATCATGACCACCAACCTGACGTTCGAGAAGGCCCTGGCCGACCTCGAGGAGATCGTGGCCAAGCTCGAGAAGGGCGGCCTCTCGCTCAACGAGTCGTTGGCGCTTTTCGAAAAAGGCGTTAAGATGTCCCGGTTCCTCCGCGCCGAGCTCGACAAGGCCGAGCGCAAGGTCGAGATCCTGCTCAAGGACGAGAAGGGCAAGGTCAAGGCCGAGGAGTTCGAGGCCGAAGAAGGCGAGGCCGAAGACACGGCGGACGACGACGAAAAGGCCTGAGAGGTACGGACGCGACATGGCCAAGATCCTCGACTCGATCCGGCGGCCGGCCGACATCCGCAGGCTCTCGCCGGACGAGCTCTCGAACCTGGCCCTCGAGATCCGGACCCTGATCCTCGAGACCGTGGCCAAGAACGGCGGCCACCTGGCCTCGAACCTGGGCGCGGTCGAGCTGACCCTGGCCCTGCACATCGCCTTCGACTCGCCGGCGGACAAGATCGTCTGGGACGTCGGCCACCAGTGCTACACGCACAAGATCCTGACCGGGCGCAAGGACCGCTTCGGCGGCCTGCGCCGCTCGGGCGGGATCCTCGGCTTTCCCTGCCGTGAGGAGAGCGAGCACGACGCCTTCAACACCGGGCACGCTTCGACGGCCCTCTCGGCGGCGCTGGGCATGGCCGTGGCCCGCGACAAGCTCGGCCAGAAGCACCACGTCGTCGCCGTCGTCGGGGACGGCAGCCTGACCGGGGGCGTGGCCCTCGAGGCCCTCAACCAGATCGGCCACCTCCGCGAGCGGCTGATCATCGTCCTCAACTTCAACGAGATGTCGATCTCGATCAACGTCGGGGCCTGGTCCAAGTACTTCTCGTATCTCGTTTCGGGCCAGCGCTATATCCTGATGAAGGACCAGGCCAAGTCGTTCCTGAAGCGGGTCCCGCTCGGGCCCCTCGTCATCAAGGGCGGCCGGGCCCTCGAGGAGCTGGTCAAGAAGATCCTCTTCCCCGGGCTTGTTTTCAAGGAGCTCGGCATCCGCTACATCGGGCCGGTTCACGGTCACAACGTACAAGCCCTCGTCGAGGCCTTCGAGACGGCCAAAACCTATGACGGCCCGGTCCTCATCCAGTGCGTGACGCAGAAGGGCAAGGGCTACCAGCCGGCCCGGCTCCATCCGGAGAAGTTCCACGGCGCGGGCCCGTTCAAGATCGCGACCGGCGAGCCGCTGCAGAAGGAATGGGGCCCGTCGTTTTCGAGCATCTTCGGCGCCGCCATGATCAAGATCGCGAAGAAAGACGAGAAGGTCTTGGCCATCACCGCGGCCATGGGCGAGGGCACCGGGCTGCGGGAGTTCTCCGAGAAGCTGCCGGAGCGGTTCTTCGACGTCGGCATCGCCGAGCAGCACGCCGTGACCTTCGCCGCCGGCCTGGCCCTTTCCGGCTTCAAACCGGTCGTGGCCATCTACTCGACCTTCCTGCAGCGGGCCTACGACCAGCTCTACCACGACATCGGGCTGATGGACGTGCCGGTCGTCTTCGTCCTCGACCGAGCCGGCATCGTCCCCGACGACGGGCCGACCCATCAGGGCGTCAACGACCTCGCCTACATGCGGCACATGCCGAACATGATCGTCTGTGCCCCCAAGGACGAGAACGAGCTGCAGCACATGCTCTGGTCCGCGCTCTCCTACGGGCACCCGGCCTCGGTGCGCTTCCCCAAGGCCAAGGGCCTGGGCGTCGCCCTGGACCCGGGGCTCGAGGTCCTGCCGCTCGGGAAAAGCGAGCTCGTCAAGGACGGGCAGGACATGATCTTCGCCGTCGGGAACATGGTCGCCCCGGCGCTCGAGGCGGCCCGCGAGCTCGAGAAGGAGGGCCTCTCGCTCGCCGTCGTCAACGCCCGCTTCGTCCAGCCGCTCGACCGGGACATGGTCCTGCGCTTCGCCGGTCCGGGCCGGACGATCGTCACCCTCGAGGAGGGCATCGTCGAGGGCGGGGCGGCGAGCGCCGTGCGCGAGCTCCTCGACCGGGAAGGCCGGTTCGGCGTCCGCTTCCTGGCCGTGGGCGTTCCGATCGGTCCCTATCCCGTCGGCAAATCCGACGAGATCCGGGCCCGGCTCGGCCTCGACGTCCCGGGCATCGCCGGCCGGATCCGGGACTTTTACAGGACGGCCCTCCCGAGGAGCGCCGATGAAAGAGCGCGCGGATAAGCTCGTCGCGGCCCGCGGCCTGGCCCCCAGCCGGGAAAAGGCCCAGGCCCTGATCATGGCCGGATCGGTGACAAGCGCCGGCCGGCCGGTGCGCAAGTCCGGCGAGCTCCTCGACCCCGAAGCCCCTCTCGAGATCGCCCAGCCCCTGCCCTTTGTCAGCCGGGGCGGCCTCAAGCTCCGGGAGGCCCTGGAGCGGCTCGCGATCGACGTCCACGGGCTCGTCGCCCTCGACGTCGGCGCCTCGACCGGCGGGTTCGTCGACTGCCTGCTCCAGCGCGGCGCCGCCAGGGTCTACGCCGTCGACGTCGACACGAAGCAGCTCGATTGGAACCTGAGCAAGGACCCGCGCGTCGTTCTTATCGAGAAGAACGCCCGCGAGCTCGCGCCCACCGATATCCCCGAGCCGCCCGGGATCGTCACCATGGACGTCTCGTTCATCTCCGTCCTCAAGATCCTGCCCGCGCTCAAGGGGATCCCGGGGGATTGGGCGCTCGTCTCGCTCATCAAGCCCCAGTTCGAGGCCGGTCCTAGGGCCGTCGGCCGCCGGGGCGTCGTCCGCGACCCCGCCGTCCACGCCGAGGTCTTGACCCGGGTCCTGGCCGAAGCCCGGACGCTCGGCTTCGGCTGCCGGGGCCTCATCCGCTGCTCGACGCACGGCCAGAAAGGCAACGTCGAGTTCTTCGCCTGGTGGGTCAAGGGGGGGCCGGACCTCAACGTGGATCTCGTCCCAGACTGGATCAAGGAGGCCACGAGCCATGCCTAAAGTGCGCAAAGCCGGCATCGTCATCAAGCCCCACGCGCCCTCAGTCGAGGGCATCCTCAAGATCGTCGTGGATTATTTCGAGGGCCGCGGCGTCGGCTGCGTCCTCGAAGAGGCGGCGGCCGACAAGCTCGGCCGTCCGGACGGGCTCGAGCGCGCCGCCATCGCCGGGGCCTCCGACCTCGTCGTCGTCCTGGGCGGCGACGGCACGCTCCTCAGTGTCGCTCATCATGCGGCCCTGGCCGGCGTCCCCGTCATGGGCGTCAACCTTGGCCGGCTGGGCTTTCTGACCGAGATCCCCGTCAGCGAGGTCGAGGCGACGCTGGACCGGTTCCTGGCCGGCGACGGCTCCCTCATCAGCTCCCGCTGGCTGTTCGAGGCCCGCACCCCCCGCGACGTGCACTACTGCCTGAACGACGTCGTCGTCACGAAGGGCGCCGTGGCCCGGATAATCGAGCTCGCCATCGGCATCGACGGCCAGGACGTCGCGACCCTGAAGGCCGACGGGCTCATCGTCTCGACGCCGACCGGCTCGACGGCCTATTCGCTATCGGCTGGCGGGCCGATCCTCCATCCCCAGGTCCCGGCGATCGTCCTGACGCCCATCTGCCCCCACACCATGTCCTTTCGGCCCATGGCCGTGCCGGCGGGCTCGAAGATCTCGGTCCGGCTCCTCACCGGCGGGGAAGAGGTCCATTACACCCTGGACGGCCAGCGCGGCGGGGTTATGGTCCGCAACGACGTCATCGAGGTCCGCAAGTCGGCGGTCGAGCTCCAGCTCGTGACGTCGCCGCGCCGCAGCTATTACGCCCTGGTCAAGGAGCGCCTCGGCTGGGCGGAGTGATGCACGGGGGCTGGGCCGTCTCAGAAGTTGACAATCCTCCCGCCGGTTGATAAAATACTACTAAAATACTAAGAATTGGAGTGAAAAGCCATGTCCGACGTCTTGACCACCGGCAGTGATGCCACGTTCGAGGCTGATGTTCTGAAGTCCGAGCTCCCCGTCCTGGTGGATTTCTGGGCCCCCTGGTGCGGCCCCTGCCAGATGATCGCCCCCATCGTCGAAGAGATCGCCACGGCCCACCAAGGCAAGCTCAAGGTCGTCAAGATGAACGTCGACGATAACAACCAGACGCCTCAGACCTACGGCATCATGGCTATCCCGACCCTGATCCTGTTCAAGGGCGGCGAGCCCAAGGAAAAGATCGTCGGCTTCGAGTCGAAAGCCAAACTGGTCGCCCTGATCGGCAAGCACGTCTGACGTCGACGGGACAGGCACCACGGGTGCGTGTCCCGGTTTTTCCTGTCCGTTCTCGCCGAAATCAGGGCCAAGTACCAAGGGTACATGTCCCTAAGGCCACCCTCAAGCAGGGACCCGGTCTGCGCAAAACGGCCGGGCTTCGGTTTCACGTAAACCAAGTTCCCCCTTAATCGCCGCCACCCGCCGTTCTCCCCGTCTAGGGTGCAGATGGGACGCTCTTCGGGAGCTTCTCCGCCGCCCGGGCGTCGATCCGCTCGTTCAGGAGCGCGGCGAGCTCCGCGCCCCAGAGCAGGATGACCATCGACGAGGTGACCCAGAGGACGAAGAAAAGCACCGAGGTCAGCGTCCCTTGGAGGATGCGGCTCATGACGATGCCGACCGCCGAGAAGTGGACGACGTAAAAGGCGAAGGCCCGCTTGAAGACCTCGTAGATCAGGGCCGCGACCGCCGCCGGGACGATCCCGGCCCGCGTGTGGACCTTCACCTCCGGGATGAACTTGTAGAGGACGTAGAACATCAGGAAGGTCAGCAGGTAGGGGATGATGTATTTCAGGAAGACGTTGTTGACGACGGCCACGGCCTCCGGGCTGAGCGTCGAGCGGATGAGCTCGCTTTTCTCGAGCGATTGGCCGACGGCCGTCCAGACCGCGGTCATGGCCAGCGAGAAGAGCATGAAGATGCCGACGACGGCCATCATCGCGAACTCGATCAGCCGGTTGTAGACGAACGAGCGGTGGTACTTCGTCCGGAAGATCTGGTTGATGGTCGCGATCAGCGTCGAGAAGAGGAAGCTGGCCGAGACGAGCGAGCCCAGGAGGCCGAAGAGACCGAGCGACCCGACCGATCTCGAGAGCTCGCCGAAGTTCTTGAAGAAGCTCGGGTCGAGCTTGGCGAAGAACTCGTCGGTGAAGATGTTGAGCGAGCGGAGGGCCATCTCCGTGTCGCCGAGGAAGCGCCCCGCCGCCCAGAAGAAGAGGGCGATGAGCGGCACCGAGCAGAGCAGGGCGAAATAAGAGATGACAATAGCCGACGTCCAGCACTTGTCGCTATTGAACCGTCTGAAGGACGTGACGACGAGCGCGGGCGTCGATAGGGTCATCGGCTCCGGGGTCCGGAGGGACTAGGCCGCTCCGAGCGTTATCCCTTGGGGATGTAGTTGCCCCATTGGACCATCAGGATGATGATGGTGATGAGCAGCGCGTAGATGACCAGGGTCTCGATCAGGACCAGGCCGAGCAGGAGCAGGAAGCGGATATGCGGCGCGCCGGCCGGGTTCCGGGAGATGCCTTCGCAGCCGGCGCTGATGGCCTTGGCCTGGCAGAAGGCGCCGGCGATGACGGCCAGGGTGATGATGGCGCCGCCGACGATGAGCGAGAGCTTGAACAGGTCGGCGTGGTCCTTGGGCGTGGCCGCGTTCTCCTGGGCCAGCGCCGGCAGGGCCATCAGGGCGACGGTGAACATCAGGAGGTTCAGGGCTTTCAAGGTCTTGGACATGACGGACTCCTTTGCGTTATGAGTGCTCTTCCTCGTGGGCGATGGCCCCGGAGATATAGACGCAGGCCAGCAGGACGAAGACAAAGGCCTGGATGGCCGAGGTGAAGATGGCCACGGCCATGAACGGCAGCGGCAGCAGAAAGGGGATGATCGAGGCCATGATCAGGATGAGGAGCTCCTCGGCGAAGATGTTGCAGAAAAGCCGCATCGAGAGGGAGACAGGCCGCGAGAAGTGGCTGATGACCTCGATCGGGATCATGAGCGGCGCCAGGGCAGGGATCGGGCCCATGAAGTGCTTGAAGTATTTCAGGCCCTGGGACTTGACGCCCTGGGCGTGGTAGTAGAAGAAGACGACCAGGGCGCAGCCGACGGTGACGTTGAGCTTGCTCGTCGGAGACATGAAGCCGGGGATGAGGCCGATCATGTTACAGCTGAAGATGAAGATCCCGACCGTGCCGATGACCGGCAGGTATGGGCGGCCCTGGGGGCCGACGATGTCGACGATAATGCCCTCGAAGCCCTGGACGATCATCTCGGCGATGTTCTGGCGGCCGCGGGGGACGAGGGCCGGCTTGCGCGAGGCCAGGCCGAGGAGGACGACGATGAGCACGGCCACGATGAGGACCATGACCATGAAATCGGGGATGACGTGGAGGGGGTCGGCGACCTTGACGCCGAAGAGGCCGAGGGCCACGGCCACGGGCGGCCCGAAGACCCGGTTGAAGGCCTCGACGATCCAGAGGCTGTGCTCTAATCCTTCCATGTTCTCATGAGGACGAGGCCCCGGAGGCCCTCGAAGAGCGCCACCGGGACGATCGCGGAGAAGCCCGCCACGAAGGCGATGATCTTCCGCGGATAGACGAGAATTATAAGCAAAAGAACGGCGCAAATCAACACGAACCGGAGGGCGTAGAGGAGGATCCCGGAGCGCAGCGCGCCCTTCCTTTCCCTCGAGAGGAAGCGCCCAAGCGACTGCCGGAGCCAGATGAAGCCGAGGGCGGCGAAGACGCCGCCGGCGAAGACGACGAGGCCGGTCAGGGGATCGAGGAGGAGGGCGGCGGCCAGGGCCATAACAGCCGCCAGGACGACGACCTCGACGGGGATGCGCCGGATGATCCGTTCTTCGAGGGCGTCCGTCGCGGCGAGCGTCATGGCAGGTCGATTATACCATGTTCGGGGGTGAACGAAATGCCCGCCATCCGTATGATTATCTATAAGTTCGCGGGGGCGCGGTGGCCTTGACATCCCGCCGGGCTTCTTTGAGAATAAGCCCGCGCGTCCCCCGCGACAGGAGGGACCGCGATGTCGATGGCATTCATGGTCAAGATCTCGGGGCTTTTGCTCGGCGTGCTGGCCCGGACCGTCCTGCCCTGGCTGCGGAAGGTGCGGGACGGCGGGGCGCGGCGGTTCAGCCGGCGCTATGTCTATTCGGCCTTGGCGTCCGTCGCGATCGGCCTCATCCTGACCCTTGTCCTCTTCCCGCGGTTCGAGGCCGGCGTCGAGGGGAAGGCGTTCGAGGCCCTGTTCAAGCTCTTCACCCTGGCTTTCGCCTTCGGTTTCGGCTGGAACGCCCTGATCAACGAGGCCGGGGCTTGGGCGGAGCCGGTCGAGGAGCCGGAGCGGCGTGCGCCGGCGGCGGGGGACAAGGCGGGGCGATGACCGAAAGGCCGTCCAAGGGCCCCGATATCCGCCGCCTGGCCGAGCTGAGCTCGATCGCCCTCATCCTGCCCTCGTCGATCGCCGTCGGGCTCTTCATGGGCTATTTCCTCGACAAGTGGCTCGGCACCGCGCCGTGGCTGCTGTTGACCTTCACCGTCCTTGGCATCGTCTCGGGCCTTCTGAGCCTCTTCCGCGCGCTCAAGAAGGCGATCAAAGAAGAGCCGAAATAAAGAAGGGGTCAAACCCAGGCCTGTCCGGTTATTATTCGAATAGAATCAGTTGGTTAGGATCGGCATTGGTTTTGGTCATTTCCTCGCTTTGGATAAGTAGTTCATTCAATG
>Ga0209609_10000019_pt1 | contig 85682 bp, 95 predicted proteins | sample LakKivw325mmetaG_FD_184136 | JGI IMG/M metagenome (GOLD analysis project Ga0209609, IMG submission 184136) | Anoxic lake water microbial communities from Lake Kivu, Rwanda to study Microbial Dark Matter (Phase II) - Lake Kivu water 325m metaG... | ecosystem: Environmental > Aquatic > Freshwater... | reverse complement strand
TCCTTGCATCTCGGAGGGCCAATGAACTTGCAGTCCGTGTTCTGCAGTAGAGGCTTGATGGTGTAGAAGTCAGCGTGGTCGGTGTGGATGTGGGTTGAGACGTATGCGTCACACTCCTTGATCAGCCAAGGATCCAGAACATGTGGCACACATCTGATCCAGCACATCTTCTGTGCTCCGGTCATCCTTACTACGCCGGAGTACTTGGAGAGCTCGTTATAGTCCAGGCATCCTCCGGAGCCGCTGTACTGATCGATGCATAGGTTTGTGCCGCCGGCGCTCTTGAACCACCATGATGCTCCTCCAAGCCACCAGAGTATGAAGGTGTTAGGCTCTGGATTGGTTGACTCTATCTCCTTGTTGAGTACGGTGCCCCACTCTGGAAAAACATCCCTTAACCATTGGTCTCGGTTTATTTCCTTGTCAGGCCCCAAATTGAGTCCGCCATCACTCACGCCTTTAACACTCTTAGCCATATCAAATCTCCGCTGTTATTCTGTGTCATTGCACGAAATAAATCTTTAGTTGCGCTAGTCTCAGTGTGGGCTTAACTGTCGTCGGCCGATCTTGAACTATCACATAATACCAAAGACCAGTATTCCTGCGAGCAGTATGTGCACAACTACATCATTAGACATAGCGGGAGCGACAGGCTTATTTTGTTCATGCGCACAGAATTTTACTAGTTGGTCTGGTACATGAGTAACAGACCGGTGCTATGTCAGCCGATAAGTCTCCCGATAGATCACGTCAGACAGAAGAACATATGTGGGTGCGGCCTCGCGGCTCTTGAAATGGTGTTAAGATACTACGGGGCCACGGACACCCAGACGGACTTTCTGGAAAACAAACGCATCAGGAGGCTGGTGCAGAATTCAAGAAGAGGTCTTAGCGAGGGTACATTGGGTACACTTGCCCTGAGAAGGGGGTTTAGGGTTGTCGTCTACGGCAGAAAGCCACGCCTCACAAAGACCTTCTTCAAACTTGGTGGCAGGGTGAAGAGAATAAAGACAGACAGACACCTCATCTTTAATTGCCTGCAGAGAGGGATACCACCGATCATTCTGATTCCAAAGGTGTGCGACGCATATGAACGCAAAAGAGAGGAACTTGGCCACTACGTGGTCATAAACCGTATCGACCACGGATATAGAATATGTGCAGTTGACCCACAGTACTCTCATGGTCCAGATCAAGACTACTGGGCTAGTTGGTCTTCCAGCCTCATAGAGATCAAACCTCTGTCGAGAAGGAAGGAACCTTAGTCTCTCACGTATGCAAGGATGGTTGTCCATGGTGATTGGTTCTCTTTGCTCGAGACTCCCATCGGTTTTGCGTTCTACTCAGTCAGAGTCCACATTCTAAGCTTCTAGAGAATTAGCTAGGATTTTGCGATAAGACAATCGAAGGAGGTAACGCCGTTAGAGCAGGCCATAGTGACGACTGATCTCACTAAGTATTATGGAAGTCTGCTGGCGGTCGACCATGTAGACTTCGAGGTGGAGAAGGGAGAGATCTTTGGTTTCCTTGGTCCCAATGGAGCTGGAAAATCGACCACAGTTCGTATGCTCACAGGGATATCGAAGCCCAGTGAGGGAACTGCGGAAGTAATGGGTTTTGACATACAAAGGCATGCGGTTAAAGCGAAAGAGCTGATGGGGATCGTTCCCGACATATCTAACGTCTACACTGAACTGTCCGCTTGGGATAACCTAGTGTTCACAGGGAGACTGTACGACATACCCACGACAAAGAGGGAAAACAGAGCAAAGGAACTTCTGGAGATGTTCGGCCTTCCCAACTGCCGCCGAGAGACAGTAGAAGGTTTCTCAAAAGGTATGAAGAGACGCCTGTGCATAGCAATGGCACTAATGAACAGGTCGTCCATCCTATTCTTAGATGAGCCTACAAGTGGACTTGATGTTCAAAGCGTCTTGATGATAAGAGAACTGATCAGAAGGATGAATCAGGGTGGACTGACCGTTTTCCTCACCACTCACAACATGGATGAGGCGAACAGAATGTGTGACAGGGTAGCCATAATAAATAGAGGCAAACTGGTTGCAATTGACACTCCGCAGAATCTCAGTCAGAATATCGAGACGCTACATTCGGTAGAGGTATCCTTTCAAGACAGAGAAACGGACCTGGCTCCAGATCTTGGGAAGTTCTCAATGGTCGCTGAGGTCTCGAAGTATGGGGACAGATATCGATTATACACGAGAGATCCTTCAAGTGTCCTCTCTGATGTTTGGAACCTCGCTTCCGCCAGAGGCCTCAAAATCACTACCATCAATACTCTTGGGCCGAGTCTAGAGGACGTTTTCGTCAAGCTTACCGGCATAAGACTTCACGTAAGGGGAGACACAGAGCAGGAGGAGTCTGATCGAAAATGACCACGATAGGAAATGAACGTCTCACGCGAGAGATCAGGGTTGCATGGGCTATTGCGGAGAAGGATGCAAGGATCTACTACGCTAAACCACCTTCCCTTATGTTCGGAATCCTATTCCCCGTCTCCATGTTTCTCTCGTTCGTCATAGGCAGGAATATGCCGGCTGACCGGGCCATTCCAGTGTTGGTAGCACAAACGCTACTCTTCGCCTCATCATCTATAGGGCCGATCACTATCCCCTTAGAAAGAAGGATGCGAACCTTTGAGCGATTTCTCACAGCTCCAGTTTCACTTAGCACAGTTCTAATAGGCAAGATGCTGGCAGGATTTCTTTATGGTATACTAGTATCTGCAATCCCCGTGGTCGCAGGCCTAGTTCTCCTTAAATGTCAGGTGTCGAACCTCCCCTGCCTGGCGGCGGGCATGATCCTATCAGCCCTAGGCTTCGCAGCCATGGGAATTACGTTCGCTCTCCTTCCCGGTCAGGGTCCAGGTCAAATCATGATGCCCTTAAACCTAGTGCGTATTCCGCTGCTGTTCATAAGTGGTGTCTTCATCCCAGTCAGAAGCCTGCCTTCACTCGCTCAGACTGTATCCATGTTGTCACCTTTGACCCACAGTATTGAGTTGCTGAGAGCAGGACTAGGTAATGAGCACTTCTTTGAGCCTACACTCAACGTGGGCGTACTCTTGCTTTATGCACTCTTGTTCCTCTTCCTAAGTAACCGCTTTCACGTAATGAACCAGAGGAAGGAGTGAGAAGACATTAGGATCTCCCACATAACGAAAGAGACATTCTTAGCTGTATCCAGAACAATACTACACATGATCCAGTGGGAGCTGTAACAAGTTGCCTGCCAAGGAGATGGAAGGTGTGATGCTGGACGAAGAAACAAGGAAACGGTTGTTGATCGCTCAGAGGAATGAGCTCACAGAACACATCATCTATGAGAAACTGGCTCAATCGACGAAAGATTCTCACAACAAAGATGTCCTAAGAAGCATCGCAAGAGATGAGTTGAAACATCATGATTTTTGGAGGCAATATACGGATCGCGACGTACAGCCAGCCAGACTTGCGATATGGAAGTACTACATCATCTCGAGAGTATTCGGAACAACATTTGGCATGAAATTGATGGAGCGCGGTGAAGATCGAGCCGAGAAAGCGTACCGAAGGATTCTCGAATCAATACCGGGTGCTAAAGACGTACTCAGAGATGAAGAGGAACATGAAAGAAAGCTCATAGACTTGATTGATGAGGAGCGACTGAGATATGTCGGTTCAATAGTTCTAGGCTTGAATGATGCTCTTGTGGAGCTCACCGGCGCGCTGGCAGGACTTACCCTTGCTCTGCAAAATGCACGGTTGATAGCCATGGCCGGCTCGATCACTGGAATCGCTGCATCGTTGTCAATGGCATCCTCTGAATACCTCTCAACCAAATCGGAATCTGAAGGTAAGAACCCTGCAAAAGCATCCATCTACACGGGGGCTGCATATGTTCTCACGGTCCTTTTTCTAATTTCTCCGTATCTACTCCTGTCGGATCTATACTATTGCCTGGGTTGCACGATCTTGAACGCGATCGTAGCGATCTCTGTGTTCACCTTCTACATATCTGTTGCAAAAGATATTCCGTTCACGAAGAGGTTTTCTGAGATGGCGGCAATCAGTCTGGGAGTAGCAGCTTTGTCATTTGGTGTTGGATTCCTCATAAGGGTATTATTCGATGTAGAAATCTGACCACGCATGATCTGGGAAGTGTTTCGCTCCTGCAGCATGAATTCGACGGCGAGAAAGGTCTGGACAGACAATGAGTGCTGCTGATTCTAGAGCATCAATGCTTCAAAAAGGAATCGCAGCCTCGAAGAGATCCAGCCTTGTCTTGGTAGCTCTGTCTATTCTAGAGGGAGGTGTCAGCCTCTTGGCTGGGAGCATAGCCCTGTTCGCTGATACGGTACATACTGTTTCAGATATCGCAGGCTCGGTTCTCGTCTGGGCAGGTCTAAGAATATCGCTTAAGAGACCCACAGAAAGATTCCCATACGGCTTCTACAAGGCAGAGTCTATCTCAGCACTGATTGTTTCTATAATCATACTGTTCACGGGAATCGGTATCTTGCAGGATTCAATGGAGAAGTTGTTCTCGCCTTCTGTCATTTCATTCAGAATACTCGTCATCGTTGTTGCTATTGGCTCAGGCTTGGTTTCCTTTTCGCTGGCTCGATACAAGGACAGGGTTGGGCGAGAGACAAATTCACAAGCGCTGATAGTTGAGAGTAGACATTCAATGACCGACGTTCTTAATGCAGTTCTAGTCTGCAGCGGCGTCGCCTTCACTTATTTCAACATCTTATGGGCTGAGGCGCTAGCAGGGTTCATCATAGGCCTCTTCATTCTATGGTCGGCTTTCAGGTTTGGAAAAGATTCCGTTTTCTCCCTTATGGACATCTCGGTCGAACCTGAGATTAGGACAAGGATCAGAGACCTAATGGAGAAGACCCCCGGAGTAGTAGGGATTCATGCCCTGAAGATTAGGAAGTCTGGGCCGTTTATGTTTGCGGAAGCACATATCGAGGTCGACAAAGGGACTACAGTGGAAGCGGCACATATGATAGCAGATACGGTGGAGAACAGGGTTAAGAATTCTGTCAAGACGCTAGACTCCGTAACCATACATATTGGTTTGACTCATAAGCAAGAATAGGCTTACTCTCGGACGCTCAGTGCGACTGTAGCTTAGATCAAGCTAGACCGCTGACATTATTGGAACTCAATAGTATCGCCTGTGTGGACAGGTCTGCATCTGTCTCCAAAATAACCGAGTAGTTGATTGATCGCGGTCGAACCTGTGCAGTGGCATGGATATATCATTCGAGGGTTGATCCTTGCAAGCTCTTTCATGACAGCATAGATTCGGGTTTCATCAGCCTTGGCCAAGTGGAGACCACCGACTATAGCGTGGATGTCACTTGTACCAACGATCCTCCGGGCGTGTCTAAGTGTATTTATGATACCAGCGTGTGCGCAACCCACTATGACCACAAGCCCCCTGCCTTTGAGGTTAATGAAAAGGGCCTGATCGTCAAGAATAGGGTCTTCCACGAATCGATCATTAGCTACAGCATAGAAGCCTCTGGTCTGTTCAAAGTGCGTCTTTCTAGGTATCTCTCCACTTGTGAGTACTCCACTGAGTAAAGTAACTGGGCTGCGAGAAAGGAGCAACATTCCTCCCACATTCCCTAACGATGACCGATCGAATTCGGGGCCGACAAACTTGAGGTGGGGTCTGTAGATGAACTTCTGATCAAAAGCCTTTGGATGCGCCACTACTGGAACAGAATGGTCTATGTGTTTTAGTGTCTCGATTAGTCCACCGACATGATCGTAGTGACCATGGCTGATGACTATCACATTCGTCTTATTCAAGTCAACCTCTAGTTTGCGCGCGTTCTGTAGAGCGATATCTGGCGGCGGACCGGCATCCATCAGGATTTGGGAGTAAGCACCAGCTGACTTCATCGTAGCAAGTAAAGATAGGCCGTGCCTAGCTGTGAGATTAGGTATGCTCACACTGGCAGTGTCCTCGACAAGAACTGTCAGCTTCAGGGTCTCTACTGCCGGAACGGGTGCCTTTGATATGTTTACGACTTTCACTGTTCCCGCTGACAATATGTGCGACCCCTTTGAGGGCAAGTTGTGGCGTGAGCAAACGCCATCTTGGAAGCTATTCACTGCTCATTGACTTAGAGAGGCCCATTGTAGAACTTGGTTGCTGGGCATCCCAAGCATTGTCTGTTCTTGAAACTGTCGCATTCACTGCAGACCACGCCGCAGGGAGAGCATTCTTTCCGCTCAGCAGCTATTCTTATTGGTAAGAACTTGGGGTAGTTCGGCAGCTTGCCTATATGAACCTCTGATCGCCTGACTCCTTTCTGGACACGTAATGAACAGACCCCTATGACGCTCTCCAGCGTGGAAAAGTCCTCGCCCACCACCACCGTTAACAGGTTAGATGCACTAAGGGGAGACAGCAGAACAGTTCGAGGGCAATCCTGGAATAACTCAATGAGCTCGCCCAGTCTCCGCGAGTTTTCAACCTCAACGATTATCGCTGCTATTTTCGAATCTAGGGCTTCTGTATTCAAGCCAGCAGATACTTTGATCACTCCCTTCTCGATCAACCTCTCCAGTCGCTTGTGAATCGCAACATGTGACACTCCTGTTTTCTTGGCAATACTAGATAAGGCAACTCGTCCGTCTTTCTGCAGCTCGGACACAATCACCTTATCGATATCGTCAAGTAGCTTCTTTGACATCCTTTAACCCATCGAAGAACTCTGGTTAAAGTCTGTAACCTCGACATTTTAAGGTTATCGCGCCTTCACTCAAGATTCAGGTATATGAGAGCACCATCATCTACACAATGAAAGAGAAAAGGCGGGAAGAGCAGAGCGAAGACTGGCATACGTAGGTTCAGGAAACCTTCTTAGTGCAGAAGAACCAGTCTCGGCACTCCATTCCTTTCTGTTCGAGCCTTTTGTCAGCCTCCTCCTTTGTTAACGGTGGAGGAACGATCACCGCGTCCCCAAGTCTCCAATTTGCAGGAGTGGCTACGCCGTGTTTTGTAGAGGTCTGGAGCGCATCGATCAGCCTTATGATCTCATCGATATTCCTGCCGTTCGAGAGTGAATATTGGAGTATTGCCCGCAACTTCTGTTCCGGGTTCATTATGAGGACTGCTCTAACGGCTTCAGTGCTACTTTCGCCTTCATGAATCATACCAAAGAGCTTCGCCACTTTCATATCGGCATCAGCTATTATTGGGAAAGGTATCTGCACACCAAACTTCTCCTCGATTCTTTTCATCCAACCAATGTGTGAGTAAACACTATCTATACTTAGGCCAAGCAACTGCACACCTCTTCTCTTGAACTCGTCATGCTTCTAGGCGAAGGCAACGAATTCTGTGGTGCAGACTGGTGTGAAGTCTGCCGGGTGTGAGAAAAGCACGACCCATTTGCCTTTGTAGTCCGACAGCCTTACAGTTCCAGATGTGGTTGAGGCTTCGAAGTTGGGCACTTCTTTTCCCAGAACTAGCATTTCCTTTGTCTCAACCTCCATAGTCATCAAATCATCCCTCTTGTCACTAGTCATTCAATTAGAGCCAATCAACGTGTTTCCTTGTATGGGATCATGCAAAGGAGTTTCATAGTCTTCTGACTTGCGTTCTTCGTCTGATGCGTCCCATTGGGCGGGATGAAGATGAAGTCACCCTCTTTGACTTTCTTCTCCTCTTTTCCGTCGGTCACGACTCCTTCTCCTTCTAAGATGAAGATCTCATGCTCCCATGGATGGCTGTGAAGTGGACTGTGACCCTGTGGATCAATTTCTATGTGTCTCATAGCGAAGTTCTCCGCCCCCATATCCTTTGAGATAAGCCATCTCATTCTGACGTTCACAGCTCCCTCGCCAGCTTCCTTAGCTTCAACATCCGAACAATTGAGAACAATCAATACCTTCACACCAACGCTTTTTCGGTTTGCATACGAAGAACATTAACCGAAAAGGTTTAAATGCATTTCCATTATTAACCGAAGTGCCATCATCAGTTTAAGATCGAGGAATTCGCTTATGCAACCTGAGTTAGAAAGATGCCCCTCCCACGCGAAATCAGGACACGGCGTCAGCACAAAACAATCCGTCGATAGGCAGGAGCAGTTACTCAGAGAAAGAATGGCCAAGGTGAAACACAAGATCGCAATCATCAGTGGCAAAGGAGGAGTTGGAAAGAGCCTTACCACCGTTAACCTAGCCATCGCCCTAGCCCTGCACGGTCACCGCAACAAGGTGGGCATCTTGGACGCTGACATTCACGGGCCATCTGTTCCAAAGATGCTTGGCATAAGAGGTCAACAACTCAAAGCTGGACCCATCGGAGCGTTTCCCGTATCTGGACCTTTCGGAGTGGAAGTTGTTTCCATGGATTTCCTGCTTCCAAACGACGATACTCCAGTCATATGGCGCGGCCCACTCAAAATGTCTGCCATAAGACAGTTCCTGTCGGAGGTGATGTGGGGACCACTAGATTTCCTCCTCATCGATCTTCCTCCCGGCACAGGCGATGAGCCTCTGAGCGTCATGCAACTTCTTCCAGAAATGGACGGCGTGATAATAGTCACAATTCCGTCAGAGGTCTCACAGATAGTGGTCAAGAAAGCTGTAACGTTCGCACGCCAATTGAAGATCCCAATAATCGGCATTGTAGAGAACATGAGCGGCTTCATCTGCCCAAAGTGCGGCTCAGAGTCACAGATCTTCAATGTTGGCGGGGGCAAGAAGATATCCGAAGACCTCGATGTCCCCTTCATGGGGAGCATCCCCCTAGATCCAAGAGTCTGCGAGGCTTCAGACAGAGGTAAACCATTCATTGTCGAATATCCAGACAGCCCTGCAGCCAAAGCATTCATGAAGATAGTTAGCACGATAGAATCCTCCTTAAAGGGAGAGACTAAGCTGACCCAACCTGTTGACCTCTGAATAATGACAGCAGGAACAATGGTTCACCTTTACTGCAGGAGTCGTAGAACGGGACTAACAGACTAAATGGCTGTTTCGTAAGAAGTGATCGAGTTGAAGACCCGCGTCTCCGTTACAATCCCTGACGGACTGTTAAGAAGCATAAACGAACTGACACGCAGGAAGAGAATAAAGCGGTCAATACTCCTCAGTGAAGCAGTGAAACTAGGGTTCAGAGAACTCAACATTCGTTTTGCTCTGGAGCAATACGAAAGGGGTTTCATGTCAGTAGGTCGAGCTGCGGAGCTTGCTGAGATTAGCCTAGCAGAGTTACTAGAGGAAATGCGCAAAAGAGGATTGACACCGCGTTACAACCTAGAATCTCTGATCAAGGAGCTGAGTGATGATGACCGCAATACCAGATCCACATGTTCTGATTCTACTGCAAAAGCATAATGCCCTCAGGCTCCTCAAGGACGCCTACCAAAAGGTACTGATACCAACATCAATCATAGAGGAGATACCAACCAACGCTTTAGATGAAGCATTAACTGAAGGTTGGATGGAGTTCTTCGATCCCGAGATGAATTATCTTATGCAAGTAGATAAGATCGAGTCAAAGAGCGGGATCAGACTATCTGTACATGAGGAAGCTTGTCTAGCTTTAGCACTCCAACACAAAGCTCAGCCTGTTCTTACAAACGATAGAGAGGTCGACACCGTGGCTGGGATCCTAGAGATCACCACTGCAGGGATTCCGTCTGTAATTATTGGCGCCTCAAGGTCTGGAACGATACCAAAGAGAGAGGGCCTCGAACTCTTCCACAACATATATGGTCGAATGCTCCCCGGTCTAGGAATTGAGAGGCTTTTTGAGAATTGTCCAAAATGGCAGGAATCTGATACTAAAACACAGCAGCATCCACTCTAAACGCACCTAGCTTCTGGCGTCACACGCTAACCTGCAATAAGATTAAGTAGTCAATCAACCGTAATGAGATTGTGGCGCGCGCTGGGCCCTACTCTAAAGTGCCCCATCGATGGATGCTTTTTTGAAATAGAGGTAACATCATCGAGGAAGCTCTGGAACAAGCAAGAGAACACGTTAGGAACCAGCACAACCTAGCTGACGTCCCACCGCACATCGTTGAGAAGATCACGAGTGCCTTCAAACCTGAGATTTGGTAGTTACCAGACTCCGGGAAGAAGACGATACCGAACTTTCTTGGAGTATTCGGAATAGCCGCTTAATTCCTTCTGCAAGGTTCTGTTCTCCAGTGCCGTACGGACCGTTATCAGTACGGCATTGATCCCCGCCGGTATCAAGCCGAAGACGGAGCCTATGATGATGGTAATTGATACCGGGAAGAGTATTCCTGCGAGATAGCCTGGGTGTCTGATTATCTTGTACGGTCCACCAGTTATAGCCTGATGGTTTCTCTCTTTTTGGATCCGAACCGTCGGCTCAAAGTACCGATTTGTTATCATTCCCCAGTTGATGAGGACTGACGCAAAGACATACAGCAGTACACCGATTACTGCAAAATCGGCACTGAGAGTTGACCATCGAAATCGCCTGACATCTAACCCGATTACCGCAAGCTGGAAGTACGGCAGAATGACTATCACAGGCATCAAGACTTTATCCCAGGATTTGGTTCCGTGTCTTGAACCGTGTGCCCTTTGGTAAATTAGCTCCTGGTTAAGCTTGTAAAGAACTAGTATACTCACAGGAATGTACACACAGATCATGGCCACATAGAGCCACATGCGTGGCATATCGAAGCGCCCTGCTGAGACAAATAAGATCAAAACCTGCAGAACTACAAACAGAGGTATTCGCACGAGCAGTGTGATCCTAAGCTTCTTTTTCCGACTCTCCCGAGCAACACTATCCTCTGCTTCCATTCTTCAGTTCACCCATGACGGGGAATGCAAGGCCAGAGTATTGCAGAAGCCACCTTTCTCAGACAACCATTATACCAGGCTTTTTTGGCATGTCATCTCAATAAACACGTAATGCGCTCAGAGGAATAGTTGATGGAATCCTACCTGACAATCCTGATAGACTACTTGAGCATTATTGCCGAGGCATGCGGCGTCCTGGTGATCTCTCTGGGAGTAATTAGAACAGTCTATTCGTACTTCAAAGATCTTGTGAAGACCTCGGGCTCCTCAACATATCAAGAGACGATAAGATTGAGGATGGGCAGATCCCTCACTCTCGGACTAGAGTTCCTGATAGCAGCAGACATCCTCAAGACAGCGGTCGCACCGTCATGGACCAGCATAGGACAGTTGGCAGCAATAATAGGTCTCAGAACTGCCCTAGGATACTTCTTGGGACGAGACATCGAACACTCGGAAAAGAAACACCGAGAAGTTGAGAATAACTGATGACAAACCTTGATGTGACCGTCTCGCCCAAGCGGATTCAGAACTTTTAGTCGCGTCGTGGAAGTTCTGGGGTCGAGACGCAACCTTCGTCTGACGGATTAGAACTCCCGAGTTCACGTACTCCTGTCCCAAGAGTTCCTGAAGATGAATGATTCGAGAGGCCGCCGCTCCTCCTTCGGTTTCGTATCTGCTGAGTAACCTATCGGCAATATTGTTTCCAGCCTGTACTCTGGTGGGGCATTAAACAAGCTTCGCAGATCCTTCGGATATGGAGGCGTGTACACTACTGTAGCAAGTCCTTTCTCCTCCAGAGCAAGAATGATGTAGCCTATCGCTAACCATGTGCTCTCTGTAGCGTAGATCATGTCTTGATTAGAGAACACTGCCAGAAGCATAGGCGCATCAGTGAGAAATGGCTTGTCCCAAGTGATGTTTTTCGATTGAAACCATTTTTGCAGGCTTAGATCTGCACTGGCGTGAAAGAGCTTCTCCTGGTCTTCGCATGCTGCACGCGCCTTCCTCCTTAAGCTAGGATCATCAATAATTAGGAGCCGCCATGGCTGTTTGTTTGCTCCTGACGGCGCCTGGATAGCAACCCTGATGCAGTAGAGAACATCCTCCATGTTAATAGGAGTCTTCGCGAATCTTCTCGTCGTCTTCCTTCTAGTGGCTAATCCTATGAGTGCCTGTGACCTCATCGTGATCAGCTGTACAGGTCAGCTCCACATGTTTTAGACTTTATCGTCGAGGCTATCCCTTGCGGTGCGAGTGCTCCGCTCACGTAAACAGTTCTCTAACATCTATTTCGTCTTGTTAAGTGTCTTCCTCAGCTCAGAAGCGAAAGCATCCTCGTCCTCTGTGATTCTCTTCTTTACTTCTTTCCAAGCAGCCGGACAGGTCTTGTATTTGACGCTCACAATGTCGTGAATTGCTCTGTCGATGTCTTGCCGGTTTTCTTTGGTGACTTCTATTCCAGCCTTCTGGAAGACGCCTCGAAGATGCCTGAAATAGCACGTCATGTCGACACCTCTGAAGACACTGTCTTCAGCTTTATCTTGTCTGCTATGAAAGCTATTGCACGTACCTTATGCCGTCACTGGTGTAAGATGCGCCAAGTTGACGTTCGCAAGTGCGCGTTCAGCTAGCCATATTGATTTGTGACCTAGAAGTGAGAGCTATTAAGACCAATTACAAGTAGGACTGCAGATAGCCCATGGACGAGAAGAAATACCTGCGCCTCTTAAAGAAGATGGATTTCAAGACTGTCAACGTAGTTGCGGCGTTCGCTGGATGGCCGGACGCTAAGAGAGTGGCTACATTCGCGGCAGAGTATCTGCGGGATAAGTTGAAGGCAGAGAAGATAGGCGAGATAGACCCATTACCCTTCTATGACTTCGTGATCGAACGTCCCCTAGTTAACATCAAGAAGGGACTCGTGAAAGACTATACGCCTCCAATCAATGAGCTGTATGCTGCAAAGATCAAATCGTCTGCTCATGGCTTATTGATACTGATAGGGGTGGAACCGCATACTAACTGGGGAACATATGTTGAATCATTGTTCCAGGCACTAGATCCTAGGAGGGTCAATCTCATCTGTCTGCTTGGAGGACTGGTTGATCGTATCCCTCACACTGTCGAACCGTTGATCTCTGGAGTAACGAGTACCCCTAAACTTATGACAGAGATGAGACGGAAAGGTGTCGAGCCCGCAGAATATAGTGGTCCAAGCAGCATTCACAGCTTGGTTCTCAGGGAGAGCGAAAGGAGAGGAATTCCAGCTGTCAGTATTTGGGGTCACGCTCCAGAGTACGTAAACGATGTTGATCCAAGAACCGCCCATCAGCTCCTGAGCAAAGCCAAAGCCCTTTTGAATATTGAAGTCGACATGAAGGAACTCCAGATGGAAGCGAACCTATTCCAGAAGCAGCTGGACTCATTGATGAAGCAGGACCGTTCATTCGCAGAACTCGTCCAAAAGCTTGAGATAGAATACAAGAACTCGAGGAGAAGTCCCGGGTACGTTGCATAAGAGATAGACCCGAGGATGTCGTTTGAGGAATCACGTATTGGAATCAAGAGCATCTTTTTGAAGCCGGATGGTCAGTTCTTCTGGCGTTTGAGAACTTACGCTTTGGCATTCCTTGTCTTGCGGGAGAAGTGAAAGACCCCTATCGTGGTGATGAGTGCCGTACTCAGTATGACCATAAGAGTTGTTGGAACAAAGATCTGGTAGTTCTCCAGACCAAACTGCTGAGGAAGAACAGCAAGAACAGCCGCAGCGAGCCCTCTCGAATACACTACGCTCATGACTCCCCTCTCCCGTCGCATCGGACTCAGTACAGTCGCAACGCCCACAGCCATATAGTGGACCAACAGTAGGAGCAACGATAGCACAAGCCCGTACGCAACCCAGAAGACACTTGGAAAACTTACTATGAGCCCAAGATACACAAAGAAGAATGCCTTTGTGAGAAAAGCGATCTCGGCCTCCAGCTTCCTAAACGACTCATCGACAACAGTCGGCATCTCCGATCTGCGGATGAGGTTGAGGATCACTCCTTCGTTCCCCAGTACTATACCAAATGCGAGGACTGATAGCGCTCCACTCCCACCAAGAGATTCAGATGCCTGGTAGCCTGCAAACAGCACTGCCAAGGTCAACATGTACCGGTATGGCTCATTCCGCATCCTAGAGAGTGCACCGATCCAGATGAGGCCGAAGATCAGGCCTAGCATCGCACCGATTGAGAACCTCGAAGCTAGAATAGATGCTAAGGCCTCCGTAGTTGGTAATCCAGACAGTATGATGCCGATCAGAGTCAGAGCTGCAATCGTGCAGAGTACATCGGTTATCGCCGATTCTAGGATAAGAGTGGTCGAGCATTCTTGACTCACGCCTATCCTGTTAGCTAAGGAGACTACCACGATCGAGCTGCTGCCGCCGAGGATACTTCCGAGCAGTAACCCTTCCGACAATCGCAGTCCCAAGGTTAGCTTTGAAAAGAAGGCTACAGTGGCTACGCTCAAGATGAATGCAAGAACCGCCAGCAAAATTGCTCGTGGGCTTTGCTTGATCGTCTGACGTAGGCTGAGGCTCATTCCGCCATCAAGCAGGATTATTATCAGCGTCAGTACTGCTAGGTAAGGTGCTAGAGGTTCGATATCTTTCAGTTGAATGAGTCCTGTTATCGGCCCGAAGAGTATACCGAGTATCACGAGGAAGATCATGTCTGGAACACCTGTTTTGCGAAAGAGAAAGCTCCCGAGGGAACCGATCACAATTATCGCCGCTGCAAGTAACAGTGCCAGCGACACATCATCGATCATGATCATGTCAGGTCTACAAATAGTGCTAGTCAACTAATAATCTATGCCATAGATTGGACAATATTGCCTGTTGTGGAAACTACATAAGAAACAAATGTCTAATCTGAGCTCATGAGCGCTTCAGATCTTGCTTCTCTGGATCCCGAAATGGCGAAGAGACTTGTTGAGGCGGGAACGACTGATCTCTTAGTGGGGATCCCATCTTACAACTGCGCCCACACAATAGGCTATGTTCTGCACCAAGTGGCAAGAGGCCTCGCTAAATACTTTCCAGATCGCAGATCATTGATTCTAGTCTCTGACGGTGGTTCGCAGGATGGAACAAGGGAAGTCGTTGAAGCTGTCAGGCTTGATGGAGTCAGCCGCTTTTTCACTAGATACGTCGGTCTTTCGGGAAAAGGGTCGGCTACTAGAGCAATCCTGGAAGCGGCCTCTTCTCTTGATGTTGAAGCCGTCGCGATGTTCGACTCAGACCTTCGAAGTATTGCTCCTGAATGGTGCAAGATTGTGCTTGAAGCTGCATCGAGAGACGCAGATCTCGTAACACCACACTATGTCCGCCACAAATTTGACGGCACCATAACCAATAACCTCTGTTATCCGTTCACAAGGGGGGTATACGGTCTAAGAGTTCGTCAACCTATCGGCGGCGACTTTGGTTTCTCAAAATCCCTAGTGACCAAGCTCCTTGAGAGCTCATTGTGGAATAGTACATATGTCAGAAGATTTGGTATTGACATATTCATCACCCACACAGCCATTGCCAGCGGACTCAAGATAATGGAGGCTCTGCTGGGATCAAAGGTTCACGAGGCAAAGGATCCCGGAGCTGAACTGACGGCGATGTTCACTCAGGTAGTCGGGTCGATGTTCACATGCGCGAAAGAGTACGAGAAATACTGGAGACAAGTATTGCGAAGCAAACCCGTGCCACTTCTAGAATACCCATTCTCTCATCCTGGGCCAGAACCGGTCAAAGTGGACTCTTTGAGACTCTACAGCGGATTCAGAGAGACCCTCTCAGATAGAAGAGCGCTTCTCGGAAAAGTGCTTGAGGAAGATCTGCTTAGAACTCTAACTGAGCTGTCAAGTTCACAGAAGATGCAGATGTCTCCTGAGGTTTGGGCTAAGACCGTCTATTCGTTCACCTGCGCCTTCGCAAGACAGACAGAAGAAGAGAACAGAAACGAGCTCCTGATCTCCTTGCGGGGTCTATGGCTTGGAAAGACATACAGCTTCCTCCTTCAGACCAAAGACATGACGGATGAAGAAGCAAACAGGTTGATAGAACAGGAAGCCTCTGTCTTTGAAGAACAGAAACCGTTTCTTCTTTCGCACTACGGCGAATGAACTAACAGAGGAGGCCAGACTCAGGGGCGAACTGACTTGAGAGTCGCCATTGTCAGAAGCACTCTTCACAAAGGCTCAGGCCAGACTGTACACATCCGTGAACTCACCAAGAGGCTCCGTAACAAAGGCCTAGAGCTCAAGGTTTTCACGCGTGAAACACTTGGCGACATCTCGCCAACAGAATCTATAGAAGTGGGATTCACTGGCTCAGACATCCCTTTCATCCGACACTTCGGATTCATGGCCAAGTGTGGCACGTTGATCAAGGACTTCGATCTTGTCCATACCCAGTATCACCCTAGCATATTCGTCGGGAACTTCGTTCGTTCTCTAAGGAAAACTCCACACATCTTCACGTTCCATGGATACGCACCCATCAGAAGTTGGACTAACCCGGCACAGAGGCTCAAGATGATAGACCACACGATTGGAACGTTCGTGGCACTGCACGCAGGCGTAAACAAGGTCATCGCGATCAGCCAATACATCAAGAGACTATTGACTGGCTTCTACCATTTCGATGAAGCGAAGATATCACTAGTCTACAATGGGGTCGATCTCGAGAGATTCCATCCACGAACAGAGAGGTCAACCATCTGGGAGAGGTATGGTGTAGCTGATAACCCAACGATTCTGTACGTAGGAAGGATGGACCCCTACAAGGGAGTGCAGTACTTGCTCAAGGCGGTCCCTCTTGTCTTGGAGGCATTCCCAAACGCCAAGTTCGTCATAGCAGGCGGAACGAGGTTCGACCAAGTCAAGATTCATCAATCCGTCTTGAGTAGGATACGCAAAGCTCTTGTCTTCACTGGCTACGTGCCTGACGAAGAGATCCCTCGTCTCTACTCAGCCTGTGATGTCTTCTGCTACCCCAGTATGTGGGAGGGGTTTGGTCTGACCCCTGCTGAGGCTCAGGCCTCAGCCAGACCTGTAGTGGCTTTCAACCACTGCGCAATCCCTGAGGTGGTCGCAGATGGAGAGACCGGAATTCTGGTAAGGCCTGCAGACCACGAAGGACTCGCAGCAGGCATCATCCAGATTCTAAAAGATCCAGAAATGCGCCAGAGGATGGGGATACAAGGGAGGAAGAGGGTTGAGGCTCTCTTCAACTGGGATCTGGCGGCTGAGAAGACACTCGAAGTGTACAAGCAGACTCTGGAATCTTGAGGGAGATCCATTGAAGACTGATGTAGCCGTGCTGGACATGGATGGGACAATACTCTCGAAGAGATCCATCGACGTATTATGTGACCGATTTGGCCTCACGTCCAAGCTCAAGCAGCTAGATCTTGAGTTCAGGGAAGCCCCAAGGTTTGTGGTCACGATGGGAATAGCTGGACTCTTGTCCGGGAAGAGTAGGTCTGACTTGGAGAACGCTTTTGATTCGATCCCTCTGAACGCAGGAGTTCACGAGTTTGTTTCATTCCTAAGAGACAGAGGTTTCATGGTTGCTTTGGCCACAGATTCATACAAGTTCCTGGCTGACAGGCTGAAAGATAGGCTTCAACTGGATCTTGTGTATGCGAATAGACTGCAATTTAACGGAGATCGCTTGACTGGAAAAGTCTTGACAGTGCCTGGCTGTTTGAAGATCCCTCATTGTAAGGAGTACCTTGTCTGCAAACTTCGCCTTCTCAAGTCACTTCAGGGCGCTCTAGGAGGCGTCTCTGTCGCGATCGGCGATAGCGATTCAGATTATTGCATGTTGCAGGGAGCGGACATCTCAGTAGCATACAATCCGAAAAGCGAAAGAATAAAGGTGAAGGCGGACGCTATTGTTCAAAACTTCTATCAAGCGACGGCATTCCTGAAGCAGAGGCTCGGCCGAGGTTAACATTCATGCAACCCGGAGTCGCCGATCTAGGTTCATACAAGAACTTCGATATCGACAAGTGCCTGGATAGGAAGTTGAACAGTTTCATTCGTGACGAAGCAGACCTCAAGAGGCCTCTCTTGTTGTCTCTTGTAATACCAACCAAGATAGATGTCGGTAAGAAAACGCGTGAACTCGAACTGGACGTTCTCAAGAGAGTGCTCTCTGAATGTAGTAAACTCATCGACTTAGGGTATATCGATGAGATCTTGGTCATCGACGGATCTCTTGATCAGCATGGCAAGCCGGACTTTTCGACACTTGTCAAAGTTGTTGAGACTGCCTACGAAGAGCTTGACCTTTTCAGGCGACAAGTAGGTCTGCTTAGAGAGAATCGCGCAGAAGCGATACACTCCAAGAGGGGATACTTCGACTTCATAGTCAAGGTAGTTCACCAGTTTGACAGGAATCTTTTTCATGTACTGGAGAAGTACGGCGCCTCAAGCAGGACTAATCTCAAATCTATACCGCCGGGTAAAGGCGCCGCACTGTGGCTTGCCCTTCCCATGACTAAAGGCGACATTGTATGTTTCCTCGACTCCGACATAATGAATTTCCAGAAAGAGTTCGCTGTTGCTCTGTGCCATCCGATCGTCGAAGGGCTAAGAAAAAGGAGTCGCAGCTTCGCCATGACTAAGGCCTTCTATAAGCGGTTAACAATGATCTATGAGCATCCACATGGATCATACACGTTCGGAGGACGCGTGACCAGACTCTTCGCGATCCCGCTCATGAAGGTTCTGACGAAGGAGTTTCCGAGCATATTTCAAGGATTCGACATGCTGAAGTACCCTCTCTCGGGAGAGTTCGCTGCTAAACGAGAGCTTCTGGAGAGCATGCATTTCCCAAGCGACTACAGCATCGAATTCTCGATTCTAAATCAATCCATGAGAAGACTATCCCCCTTAGCCATAGCTCAAGTCGATCTTGACGTATTCTTCCACATAGGTCAGTCCATCAAAGGACTTGATGCAATGATATTCCAGATAACAAACAGAGTTCTCAGGACCTTGGAACTTGAAGGTATCAAACTATCCAAGGAGAGGCGGCAGCAAGTGATCTCGCGATATAGAAAAGAGGCGCTGGCCAGGTTACCGACCTATTGGAAGAGCTTTGAGGATCTGCAGAGGCAAGTTGATACTGATCAAAGAATACACTATTCAAGAGAGATAGATCTGCAGAGATTTCGGCGATTCTACAGAGAGTTCAGAACCAAGTTCCTGCACGATCATGATCCGGAGCAATTTCTATTACCGTCTTGGAAAGAACTCAGCTCAGATGTCAACTACTTTGCCGTAAGCGCACTCCTGAGAACGAGAAGCAACCAGAGCACTTTCTCAAGACTCAGCAAGGCCGGACTGCTACGGGTCGGCTAGATTCCAGTCTCCTTTTCTTCTTTGGTCCGGGTATACCAGGACCAGAAGTCTTCCGGTTTCCTAGCGACTTCCTTTGTTGCACTGATCCAGGTTTCAACATTCTTGGCGACATAGTCTTTGAGGCCGAAACCGAATGCTATCCCGATGCCCAAACCTGCTCCCAGTGCAATGCCCCAGGCAAGAGCATTTCCGATTGTGTTAAGGATGGTGACATCGATCTTCATTATGCTTAGTGCAATAACGGCGACCACGTAGTAGCCAATCAGTCTCAGTCCAATAGATAAAAGCCCGGCTAACTCCACCCTTGCCTCAGCCCCGATAACCCTGGCGATGTCAGCTATGAAGTCTGCTACCACTAATCCTATGAATAGCACTAGGAGCCCAGCCACGATGTTGGGGAGATACTCGGGCGTGGTCTGGATCAGCGTTCTCAGGACTCCGACCTGAAATAGATCCAGTGCAAAAAGAATAGCGAGTAGATAGATGATCCACCTTATGGTGAACTCGAAGAACTTGACGCATGTTGTACCTGACTGCTCAAGCGCTTTGCCCAGTATTGTTCTGTGCAGAAGATCCTCGAAACCCAACTTCACAAGTAGCCGTGAGAGACCTCTGCCAAACAGATGTCCAGCGACCCAACCAAAAGCCAGAATGGCCGCTGCAAAAAGGAATCTTGGGACTGTCTGCAAGAGTTCTGTCCATATTTCAGGCATTAACTCCTCGAACATTCTTTCACCGTTCCAAGATCTCTGGGTATAGTAATCAGTCTAGAGTAGCGGGATAAGCTTCTTCCTGATTATTGATTCCCATGTGAATCTCTTGATCACATTATCGAAGTTGTTGTCGACCCTGTCTTCGAGGTACCGCCTGTAGATTCTGAACGCGATACTCTTTGGATCCTCCGCCAGATCAAACATGAATCCCTCAATATCGTCTCTAATCAGTTCCTGGAATGGGGGGATCCTTGAACAGAAGATGGGTTTACGGGCTGCGCCCGCCTCGATCACAGGCAGACCGAAGCCTTCCTCCCTACTGGGGATGAGTATCAGGTCTGCGTTCTCCTTCTGGGCAATCTTCAGTATTTCTTCCGGTGGGTAACCATCTAACAACATTGTTCGGCACCTGACCATCTCTCTTGAACATATCCTTTCAACTTGTTTCAGGTACTCTTCGCCTTCCTTCCGATATTGGCCGGCGAAGTCATGTGAGATCTCTCCAAGATGTCTTCTCTCCTCAAATATTCTAGACATCTGGTTTGGTAGAATATGGACCCCAATTATCTCTGCCCCAGTAAGCTTGGCCAATCCAACTGCGTACTGGCAGGCTTTCACTGAGTGAGCTAACCCATCTGTTGGAACAAGTATCTTCCTAATGGGGACTGAGCCATCAACCATTCTGCGTGCACCACCCGAGATTAGCTTGGTATTCGTTTAGGCGCGGCCGGGCTGAAGTCTCTTTGTCCATGATTGACTAATATCAGTTTTGATATACGGGCAACGAGTGCGGTCGACCTCCTCGGCGGCTGCCTGAGTTTTCGAGTCTCAACAGCTATTTGTGGGTGAGCGCCTTACCTACTGCCTATTGGTGAAGATATCCCCCCAGATGCACGCTTGGGTGAACCTGAACGTGTAAAAGATCGTTTGTTGCGTGCCTCGTCTCAGCGTGCGCCTGATTATTCTCCGCACTGCGCTCGAAGATGGAACACTACAGGACGAGCTAGATGGCTACAAAGACTACGTCCAGAAAGTACGGTATCGACTGCTGTCCAGAGCATGGTATATATGATAATTCTCTGCGTGCGCTACTATTGACTATCGTGCGGTGGTTAGCTTCGTGTTAGGCCGTGCCAACCGTAGCTCTATTCTTATCGGAATAATGAAAAGTTATTTAGATTTGTCTCTCCAAACAACAGTATACTAGGCCTGCCTGAGGGTTGACTCGATGGATTGGGTTCTTGTTTGTGAAACCGTTGGAGCCACCTTTGCGTTTGCCGCTATCGTGTTCTCGGTCTATGTAATGGCGAGGGTTAAGCGAGGAGCCTCTGTATGGATATATCTAGGGATAACTTCGTTCTGCATGTTCTTCGCGATGCTGCTCGGTGTAGTTGGACTGGCTTTTCCAGTCAACCTTGCAACCCAGCGTTTGGAGCAATACATATTTCTTCTGGCGGGAGCCCTATCATTTGCTCTCGCCGGGGTCAAGCTACATGAAATGTTCGTCTACAAGTAAGGTGAGATGTGGGACATATGGCCGCAATTGAACCGTTGATAGACGCATTAGTTGCAGCATGCTTCCTGTTCGGAGCAGTATTCTATCTGATGGTTGCATACTGTGAGAGACGAGGTCTCGCGTGGAAACTCTTCGGAATCACAGGCACTGTATGGTTTGCGATACTCTTCGTAAAACTCGTCAGTAACATGGCAGGTTGGTCGTGGCAATATGGAACAGTTCGATCAGCCATCGCTTTGAGCTTGGGAATTTACCTTTGTGGATTGATTGCCCTGGCGAGGATGCTGAAATAGGTCTTGGGATCTGGCGCCTCTGCCTATCTGGCCTATGCCAAAACGCAGCTTCTACCCTAGTTCTCTGTTGAACCTACGTGGCTAAGTAATTTTAGATGATGTGTCAAAGCCCTAATGGACTATCTGCCAAGGCGGGGTAACTGAGGTGACATGGATAAGTCAACTTTTGGGAGACTCTCCAAAGAGAGATCGCGTGCGCTCTGATGTTCGCCGTGTTCTTGCAATAGGGGTCGTGGATGTTGCCCAATTGGCTAACTCGGCTAGGCGAGCCGGTTATGATGTCTATGCGGTTGATTACCACGGCGACCAAGACTTGGGCCAGAGCTGCTCCGCAAGTCTGTCTTTGGCAAAGCGAAAAGGAGGAAGATCTCAATCGGGAATATTCGGCAACCCTTTACCGGAGGCCCTTCTCGAATTGGCAAGAGGACTTGAGGAAAACTATGAGATTGATGCTTCGCTTTTGGCTTCCGGTCTGGACGATTCCCCAGAAGTTCTTTACGAACTCAACTACTTGATCCCTATACTAGGGAACCCCCCCGACCTTTTTCGGAGGGTCCGTGATAAGTCAAAGTTCTTTGCGATAGTCAGACGGTTGGAGCTCCCATTTCCGGAAACGGTATTCGCTCACAACTTTGTGGAGGCGAAAAGAGCCTCCAAAGATATGGGTTTTCCTCTTCTGCTCAAGCCTGAAAAGGGGTTTGGAGGCCTAGGGATAAGGAAGGTTTCTAACGCCCAAGAACTCGATAATGCTCTAGGGGCAGTTCGAAAGTCGGATGCCGGCATTCAGGTTCAAGAGTATGTCTCGGGCACACATGCCAGCGCATCTGTGATATCTGTACCGGGGGAGGCCCTAACGTTAGTTGTGAGTGAGCAACTATTGGGGGTCTCTGAGGTGGGTCAACAAGAGCCTTTTGGCTATTGTGGCAATATAGTTCCCCTCTCAGCGCCTTCAGACATCATAGATAAGTGCAGAGATGCTGCCGAGAGGGTTGTTTCATATTTTGGCTTGATCGGGTCGAATGGTGTCGACATGGTCATCTCCAAGGAAGGCACACCTCACGTGATTGAGGTCAATCCTAGGTTTCAAGGAACTATCGAATGTGTTGAGAGAGTCCTTGGATTGAATGTTGTAGAGGCTCACGTGAGGGCATGTGTTGACGGAAGTCTTCCAGCAGTCCCCAAAGAGCCCACGAAGTCTTGCATTCGACTGATCCTGTTCGCAAAGCAACGTTCAGCGGCACCTGACTTAAGCACCCTCAATGAATGTAGGGACGTACCTCCACCAGAAACCGTGGTTGAGGAAGGTGAGCCGCTCTGCTCGATACTTGTGGAGGACCGCAATAGGGAGGCTCTGCTGAAGAGGACAAAGCAGATATCCAGATCGATTTACAGTTCCCTCTCCTCTGTCAACTAGTTGTGAGGGATGCGCCTGAAGGCCTTGGGCGAGAGCAGGTCTGCGGCTTCGGTCGCTGTCTTTGCGGCTCTACATGTGATAATGGACTCTATACCCGTCTACCCTTTCAGGGAATGGGCTGTATATTTAGAGCCCCTTGAGGGGATGATCTTGGGGCCCAGACTGGGTGTATTGACGGCTGTAGTCGGGGGTTCTATCTCTAGGGCAGTGATCGGCGCAAACATATTCTCATTCGTCTACGGCGTGACCGGCGAGGCTGTAGGCGTAGCAACCGCTGGCCTCCTAATCAAGGGTAGGTGGAGGATCGTTGCAGCACTCTACGCGTTCATGCTGGCAGCGTACTTCACTCATCCCTACGGTCTGATGCTGCCCCTTTGGGCTGTTCTCGACTGCATGGTTGCCTTCGCTCTGATCTATCCAGCCGCAGTGTTGAACAGGAACATCTTCGAGAAGAGAATGGAGGTCAGGAGGTTCGCTCTCACAGTTTTATTAATATCATTCATCTCAACAGTAGCCCATTCCTTAACAATGGTCTTCATCCTTGTACCCGCTGGAATGTATATGGTTGAGTTGGGCACATTCGAGGCGGTCTACTACGCCTTTGTCATTGGGGCTGCGGGCTCATACCTAGAAGATGTAATAGTCCTTGTAGTCTCGATAGCAGTGTACTCCCCCTTGCTGCTGCTTCTGAGGAGGTCAAAGATCCTAGCCTTCCCTCTATCATAGATTGTTCAATAGGCTCTCATACCAGAACTCTGCTGCAGAAGCCCGGCTCAAGAATCGTCATTGTGATTTGGATTCATGAATTCTTCCTTTGTTTCAGCCTCTTGAAGACGAGGTTGAGAGGATTTCTTGACCGTGACTAATGCGCCTCAGATAAGACGCGCTACCTTCAGGGGGATATCTTAGCAGAGGTTCCAGTAATGATCTTGCGCGAGCACCCAACACTCTTGTTGGGTGTGTTCCTAGGTGGTTCGGATCGCCTTGATGATGGCATCTACGAGTAGATTGTCCTGGTTGAACGCATAGTCAACTCCGGCTTGTCTGTCGAAGAGCCATTCATGTTTTGGATCGTTCACTCGTGCCACTATGCGTGGGATGCGGAACTCATTCTTTGCCAGCATCGCTATTGTGATGTTCTTCTCGTCAGCACCTGTCAGGACCGCCAGGACATCTGCTTTCTCCAGACCCGCCTTCCGCATAGTCTCAAGTCTGGAGCCGTCTCCGACAATCGTAGATACGGCTGGAACCTTGCTAGACAACTCCTCAAGTGCATCCGGACTGGTGTCGATCACAGCAACCCTGTGGCCTTCTGAGGAGAGTCTGCTCGCCAAGTAGGCGCCCGCCCCTCCACCGCCGACAATCACGACGAACATGTCTAGACTTCACCGTCCTAGTGGCTGATGAGTTCCTCAATCCTTCCCGTGGCTGTGGTTGAGACTGCCAAGGTCAGGAAGTCGTTCTCCTGAAACATCATCCCGGGGTATGGTATGAGGGCTTTGCCCTGTCTTACAATTGCGGCAACAATCACCTGTTGTGGGATATTCACAGACTCAACTGGTCTTCCAACCAGTCCTGGTGGAACCGCTACCTCTACGATCTTGACCTCTCCATTTCCTAACGTGAGCTTTGGATGAAGTTCAGGATGTACAAGAACGTCCTTTATGAAGGATGCACCCCACTCTGTAGGTGAAATAATTAGAATTCCAAGCCTCCTGTAGACTTCGGCATGTGATGGGTCAAAGACCCTTATGGCCAGTTTGGGAACGCGGAACTTGTTCCTTGCAATTATGGCCAAGGTGGCGTTGAGGCTGTCGCTGTTGGTCACCGAGGCTAGGGCGTCAGCGTTCTGTATTCCAGCCTGGTAGAGTACCTCCCTGTCAAGCACATCTCCCTCGATGCGGATGCCCTTGAAGCCAGCGCTCAAGCGTTCGAAGGCCTTAGGGTCCTTGTCTATGACCGCTACCCTGTGGCCTTCAGCATTCAATAGGTCAGCCAAGTATGAGCCGACCCTTCCACATCCCACCACTATGACATTCACTTCGAATCTCCACCGTTGCGAAGGTGAGTTATCTGACCCAGGCGCCTGAGTATCAGTTTTCTCACCTCTTCAGCTAAAAGTATTGCCGGTGCAAAGACCATGGGGAAGAGCCAATGCTCCGGCGAAAGGGGAGCAGTTCCAAAGACCGGGTGAAGGAAGGGAAGGTAGACCAATGCCAAGATTATTGACAGCTCAAATGCAAGTCCCATCGGAAGCAATGGATTGATCTTTATGCTCCTCTTCAGGCTTGAGGCGCGTTCTGTTCTGCACGCGAAGACGTTTCCTACCTGAGACATGACGATGCCGACAAGAGTCATCGTTGTGGCCATCGAGTAGACCACTGTCCCGGGCTGTGCAAGGGAACCTGGACCAAATCCGTTGATGAAGTTCATCCAGTAATAGCATGCCATGGCCGCTATTGATTCTATCCCTCCCAAGAATAGAAGGGAGTGCGCAAGTAGGCCCCCGCTCAATATACCCTTTTCACGCTTTCGCGAAGGGAATCTCATAACATCGCCTTCGGGCGGCTCCGCGCCTAAAGCCAAAGCTGGAATCATGTCTGTTCCGAGATCGACTGACAAGATTTGCATTACAGTAAGGGGCAAGGGTACTGCTGCGAGCACGTAGAAGATGAAGGGAACCGCCTCAGGCACATTGCTTGCGAAGATGTACTTGGTGAACTTCTTTATGTTGTTATAGACCGCCCGACCTTCCTCCACGGCGCTGACTATGGATGCAAAGTTGTCGTCAGTAACTATCATGTCCGCCGCCTCCTTAGCAACATCTGTTCCTGAGATTCCCATGGCCACGCCGATATCCGCCCTCTTCAGGGCCGGCGCATCGTTCACACCGTCACCGGTCATAGCCACAATCTGATTCAATGCCTGGAGGGCGACTACGATTCTGAGTTTATGCTCAGGAGTTATGCGCGCAAAGATAATGTTCTCCTCTAGGAGAACTCTTTGAAGCGCTTGGTCAGAGAGGGAATTGACCTCTTCGCCAGTAATGATCCGTGCTCTCCCAGATATGATCCCGAGCCTCTTCGCAATGAACCCGGCCGTCAAGCCATAGTCGCCTGTCAACATGAGGACGCGGATTCCTGCCTGTCTGCATTTCTGTATCGCCTCCTCCACTTCAGGCCTCGGAGGATCCATCATCGCTGCTAACCCAAGAAATGTCATCTCACTCTCAACATTCTCAGGCGACGCATTGTCTGGAGGATCAGTGAGGTCTCTGAAGGCGATCCCTAGGACTCTCAAGCCGTCCCTTGCGTAGCTGTCGATCTGGCTCCTAATTGCTGTTCGATCTGAATCTTGTAGTGGCACTACCTCAGCATTCTTGAGAATGCCGCTGCAGTAATCCAGCAGCTCTGCGGGTGCCCCTTTAACATATGCTCTGAGCTTTTCCGGCCGACCTCTCAAGACACCTCCTCGATTCTCATATACAATCACACTCATCCTCTTTCTCCTAGAGTCGAATGGGAGAAGGGCAAATCTGTTTTCCCGAGGAGGATAGGCCAATCCCGCTTTAAGGGCTGCAACCAGAAGAGCGCCCTCTGTGGGATCACCTAGGATGCTCCATCTTCTCTGTTGATCCGTCGGAGGCATGAGGCGGGCATTGTTACAGGTCATTGCTGCTGTCAATAGTAGTTTGAGGTCGGAATTGTCTTCAACCAGCTCTTCACCTGAATCTGTGAGGAAACGCCCCTGCGGGTTGTAGCCTGTTCCAGTAACCTTGATGTCAAGACCACTCACCCATATTCGAGTAACAGTCATCGCGTTGCAGGTTAGGGTCCCTGTCTTGTCGGTGCAGATGACCGTAGTGCAGCCGAGTGTCTCGACACTGGAAAGCTTTTTTATCACCGCGCGTCTCTTGGCCATCGTCTGCATGGCCATCGCAAGCGATAGGGTGACTGTGGGGAGTAGCCCCTCGGGCACGAAGGCCACGATCATCCCTATAGCGAATAGGAAGCTCTCAGCCGCAGCAAGACCTAAAGAGAAGGCCGCGAGAAAAACTACAGTACCAACCAAGATCGCTACCAAAGTCACTATGGCTGTGACTCTCCTCAGCTCTCTCTGGAGTGGGCTCTGTTCCTCCTCAACCATCTCTGTTAGGTGTGCAATCCTTCCAAACTGCATGTTCATTCCAGCTGCAAAGATCACCGCAACACCTGATCCTGCGGCTAGATTCGTTCCTCCGAAGACTAGGTTGGGAAGTTCGTATGAGGTCTTGCATGTTTTGAGGGCTATCGGTTGAGAAGTTTTGGGTACAGGCCTCGACTCTCCTGTCAAGGCAGACTCATCTGTTAGCATCCCGAAGTTCTTGATGATCCTGCCGTCTGCAGGGATGCGGTCTCCCTCAGATAAGACCACAACATCCCCTAGGACTACTTCTCTTGCTGGGACCTGCTTCTCGCTCCCTCCGCGGATAACGCGAGCGTATTGGGGAATGAGCTTCTTGAGTTCCTTTGTGGTCCGCTCTGCACGATATTCTTGCCAGAAGCTGAATACCGCGTTTATGATTATGACCCCGACTATGGCGACGGCAAGCTGCGGCATATTCCCAATGTAGGCCATCACGGACGCTGACCAGAGCAGGATCGCCATAGGATGTGTCAGGTTGGCAGCAAACCTCTGAGTGAGGGGTTTGCCACGAACCTCTCTAATCTCGTTGGGGCCGTAGCGTGCCAGCCGTGAGCGGACCTCATCATCACTGAGGCCTTCGGGTCCGGTTCCTAGGACTTCTAGAACTCTCTCCGGCGGCTGCGAATAATATGCTTCAAGACCGGCAGTCTCGGCTCTAGACAATTAGTAGGACCTTGGGTGGGCTCTCTAAACCGTCAACAACTATCTAATGAACCTTTCAAAGGTTGCGTCTTCAGGTTGATTTGCCCAATGTCTTCTCCGGCCATATTTGATATGCGCCGTATCTTCAAGTTCTTCGATAAATATCATGAATGCACCATTGCCGGAGCAAGACAAATAGGTTGGTCAGCCACTACACTTGCCATCACTCTGGGGGCACTTAGTATTGGATAATGCGATAGAGACTTCTGACCTTACCAAGCAGTTCGGAGACCTAACCGCTGTTGACCACCTCAGCGTGAAGATTAAGCAGGGGGAGATCTTTGGTCTGCTCGGACCCAACGGCGCTGGCAAGACCACGACTATCTCTATGCTCTGCACCATTCTGAGGCCGTCTGGAGGAACCGCTACGGTCAATGGTTACGATATACTGAAGGAACCTGACGATGTCAGGAAGTCTATTGGCATAGTGTTTCAGCAACCCAGTGTAGACGACATTCTCACTGGCAGGGAGAATCTCCGCCTCCACGCAATGTGGTACGGGGTCCCTAAAGATATTCGTGATGAGAGAATAGATGAGGTTCTTAGACTGGTCGGTCTTGAATCCAGACAGAATGATTTGGTGAAGACTTACTCCGGAGGCATGCGAAGACGGCTGGAGCTCTCGCGTGGGCTCCTCCACCTTCCCAAGGTATTATTCCTAGATGAGCCGACCCTAGGGCTGGATCCTCAGACTCGCGAACACATATGGGAATACATCGAGGACATGTCTAGAGAGCGTGACATGACCATCGTGTTGACCACCCACTACATGGAGGAGGCCGACAGACTCTGCGATAGGGTTGCCATAATCGATCAGGGAAGGATAATCGTCATGGATACACCTGATAATCTGAAGGAGACGGTTGGTGGAGACATCGTCTGCCTGAAGACCGCGAACTCTGATGTTGATAGATTCAGGAAGATAGATAGTGTAAGGAAGGTCGAGGTGAAAGGTGACCACATAGTCCTAACCGTCAGGAACGCCAGTGAGAACCTCCAGAAGATCCTTGATATCGCCGGGAAGATTGAGAGTGTGGAGATTAGGCCTGCAAGTTTGAACGATGTCTTTCTCAGTTACACAGGAAAGGAGATAAGGCCCGAGACCGGTGAAGGCGGATTTGTCCAGAGGATAATGAGGGAGAGGACACTAAGATGAGTCAAGCCGAGGGGATCTACGCTCTCTGGCTCAGGGAGATCAAGGTGTTCACTCGTGAGAGATCACGCGTAGTGACGTCCATCTTCACACCTCTGCTCTGGATATTCGTCTTCGGAGGAGGCTTGGGCTCTGCTGTGGAGGTTGGAGGCGTCAACTATCAAGTCTTCATCTATCCAGGCATCTTGGCGATGAGCGTCCTCTTCAGCTCGGTCTTCTTCGGGGTCTACATAGTCTGGGACAGAAAGATCGATATACTAAAGGAGGTTCTTGTGGCGCCCCTCTCAAGGACCTCCATCTTCGTCGGCAAGGTTCTAGGCGGATGCACAGACTCGATGCTTCAAGCCTTCATCGTGCTGCTGATAGGCTTCGCAGTCGGGGTCCAACTGACTCCCGCAACCTTCCTGCTCGCAGTACTTATTCTCTTTCTGTTGGCTCTGAGCCTTGTAAGCACCGGTCTGATAATAGGTTCACTCATGGAGAGCCCGGAAGGGTTCAACATGATCGTCAGCTTCCTTATCTTTCCCCTCTTCTTCTTCAGCGGCGCACTCTTTCCTCTGGGCAACCTCCCCCTTTGGCTCTCAGTCATAACATACATCGACCCAGTAACCTACGGCGTCGACGGCCTGAGAACAGTCACCATAGGGGTCTCACAGTTCCCGCTCTATCTGGATCTGGCTGTTCTAATGGGGTTCGCGGCCATAATGTTCACGGTTGGAACAGGAGCCTTCGAACGTATGAAGTGAGATTTGGGATCCTCCAAGACTCACATCAAATCTAGGCTCCCTTCGACTACGCATTCTAAGCATGAGTTGGTATTGGCTTTGACTGATAGGTGGCGTCTTCTAGACCTCGGAGACCTGCCTCCCCTATCCACTCAAGTCGTCTATCACGCTGTGGCAAAGGCTGTTGACCAAAACACCTCTCCAAGTACCATCATATTCTGCAGTCCCAATAGTTCTCTTGTCTGTCTTGGTTACCATCAAGAGTTGGAGGCTGAGGTCGACGTAGAATACTGTAGGCTGAAGGCTCTACCGATTGTGAGGCGAATCCTCGGCGGTGGAGCAGTCTACCTTGACGGAGGCCAACTCTTCTACCAGGTTGTAGCCTCCAGATCGGACCCTAGGGTTCCAAGCTCTATTCAAGAACTCTTCAGGAGGTTTCTGGCAGCCCCTGTCAAGACCTACAATGACATAGGTATCGCTGCGCGCTACAGACCTATAAACGACATAGAGGTTGACGGCAGAAAGATAAGTGGAAACGGCGCCACAGAGATCGGCGCATCCTCTGTCCTCACAGGAAACATCATCTTCAACTTCAACTTCGACGAGATGGTGAAGATCCTGAAAGTGCCAAGTGAAAAGTTCAGGGATAAAGTGGCGAAGACGCTCAAGGATAGGCTGACCACAATCGAGAGGGAACTTCGAGAACCGCCAAGCAGAGAGACTGTGAAAGAACTATTGAGACGCAACTATGAAACCACTTTGGGAATCGAACTTGTCAAAGGTGGACTCTCGCAAACAGAGATTGAGCTAATGGAATCGCTCGAAGAGAAGTATCAGAGCCGGGAATGGCTCTACATGATCGAGAGTGGACATTACAATCTCATCCAAAAAAGGAGCCTGAAGATATCAGGTAGGGCGAAAGTAGGTGAGACCCTCCATAAGACCGAGGGAGGCCTCCTACGTGTTCTCGTCGAGACGATGGACAACAAGATAGAGGACATCATGATCACCGGCGACTTTTGCTTCATCCCCAAAGATCAGCTGCGGATACTGGAGAGGGAACTCAAGGGAACAGAGGTGACAAGTGACATCTTGACACGTAGAATCCAACGTTTCTACAGAGAACATAATGTCAAGTCGCCAGGACTGACCGCTGAAGATATGGCTAACGCCATCGTTGCAGCGTATTCGAAGTGAAGACTGCTGCAAGAGTGGATGAGATAAGCTGACGCGCACGGTGGAAGAGAGCCGCTGGAGAAATGATACTTATGAGGAAATCTGCTTTGGCATACTCGCTCGTGCGTCTGGTTAACAGATCCATACGTCGAAACGCAAGAATGAAGTTCTTTAACGCTTCATCTCATAGGCCCGAAGCACATCAGCTCTGGTAAGCACCCCTAGTAGTTTGAAGGGTCTCTTCTTGTCTACTACGGGTAGCACTCCAATGTTGCTGCGATACATCTTCTCTAAGGCTTGGTGAACAGACTCTTCAGGATAAGATACAAGAGTCCTTGTGTTAACGATCTCTTTGACCGGTATATCGTGCCTATTGACGATGGCGTCTATCAGCTTAGAGATGTCGACGACCCCTACAAGTTTTCCATCTTCTAGGACTGGATAGTCAATGAACAGGCGTTTGGACATTATATGTGCCAAACTCAATACGTGGGTGTCTGAATCTATGGCTACATAATCCCTCTGCATAACCTCCTCCACCTTAACCCTATCCAAGACATCGATATGTTCGAATACTATCCCCCTCTTGTACGCCTCATGCCCCCTGATCAAATCCCTCTTACTCAGTATGCCAACCAATCTGCTTGGATCATGTATGTCTACTACTGGGAGATGTCCATAACCGGATTCATCCATACGTCTCAGGGCCACTGCTAAACTTTCGTCGGGCCTGCATACAGCAACTTTCGGCTGCATGACTTCCCTAATTCTAGTTGAGGCAGCCTTATCATGAGGAATCTTCAGCACGTCATTGTAAGATATGATTCCAATCAGCTTATCATCACTAACGACTGGATATGCTAAATGTCCGGTTGAAGCTATCAAATTTGATACGTCGAATATGTTGTCTTCAGGCGAGACCGTCACAACCTTCTTGGTCGCCACCTTTTCAACCTCGACTTCCTCAAGTATGTCGACGCTGAATTCTCCTCTGTGAGCTGGTGACATGGCTCGGTTAGTGACTTGATTCTCATATATCGTCCATCTTCCAGAAATGATGTAGGATGTGGCGCAGGCCAACATTAGAGGTACAAGGAGCAAGTAGTCTCTCGTCATCTCTGAAACCATGACCATGGCGGCTATGGGTACCTTGCCTGCCCCAGCGAAGAAGGCAGCCATCCCGACCAATACGAACGCTTCTTGATTTATCATGGGCACTAAAGTCTCCAAAGACTTCCCGAAAACCCCGCCGATCATGCATCCTATGACTAGTGAGGGAGCGAAGACACCTCCGCTTCCACCGGAGCTGATCGTAAAGCTGGTGGCTATGATCTTGGCGAAGACCAAGATCATCATAAAGGTGACTGATAGCTTTCCGAAGATAGCCTCTTGGGTCCAGCCGTACCCTCCGCCCAGCGATGCTGGTAGAAATAGGGCAAGGATGCCGAGCATTCCTCCCCCAATTGCAGGTTTGAGATGAGCGGGAATATTTAACCGCCCAAAGATTCTGTCTCGAAAACCATAGAAGACTAGAACATATACTATCGAGAGCAAACCGCAGGCGATCCCCAAAATCAGGTAGAAGAGAAGGTTGATGGGATTGGTGAACATGATTTCTTTGATAGTGAAGATTGGTTCAAAGCCTATACCTGGAATGGATGTAAAAACCGAATATGCTACTGCTGACGAGACGAATGAGGGTATTAAAGCATCTACCTCGAAATCCCTTCTATACAGGACTTCTATAGCGAATATTGCTCCCCCAAAGGGAGCCTTGAAGATGCTGCCTATGCCTGCCGCAGCGCCACATACCAACATGATTCTCCGGTCACGATCGCTCAATCCTAGAGCGTTAGCCAACCAAGAAGAGAAGCCTGAGCATATTTGAGCCACAGGCCCTTCTCTCCCAGCACTTCCTCCGCTGCCTATCGTCAAGATAGAGGCTACAGATTTTATGATTGGAACTCTTTTCCTGATCCTGCCTGCGAATCTATGAAAGGAATTGATCACAGCATCGGTCCCATGACCCTCAGCCTCAGGAGACCATTGAAAGATAATGAAACCGGATAGTAATCCTCCGATGGCTGGAATCAAGGCAAGGATCCACCATCTAACCTCCCCTGTATGCGAGACACTCGGACCCTCCCCGCCAGCTACAGGTGGGAAATAGTTGCCAACATAACCTAAGAAGAAGCTGGAGCTTGACTTTAGAAGAAGATAGAAAACGCCAGCAACTATCCCGGAGACTGATCCTATGATGGCTCCCAGTAGAACCCATTTTTGCAAATAATTCAGGTGCGTCGGTATCTTCATTTGGATTACCCGGGATCGCCACCCAAGACTACATCTTAGAACCGCATCCTCCTCAATAAAGTTACCAATCTGCAAGGTGACATCTGGAAGATATGGCACAACTATTGGCGTAATCCACACTAGACGATCACAATCATCTGGCCGGAAGGCCAAGTCTGAGAAAGAACTCGTCGAAGAGCGAATCTCCGTCCAAGATGAAGAACGAACGAGCACAGAAGAATCAATAGAGAAGACTACGTGGAGCGCGCGCTTGTTACCCTTGATCTTCAACGGAGCTTGTTCTTGAGACGTTGAACTCTCTGATAGATATTCAATATCCAAAAGAACTCATAGCCATTCATAACCCAGAAAGTGTGGGTTCTATATTTTTCATCTAGCTTTCTTGCTTCTTCCTCAATGAATGCGACGGCTCCCTTGTCTGACAGGATTGCTCTGTCCTTGATCGAGCAGACATCGTTGTCACCATTCCAGTCTTCGGTATCTGGGATCAAAGCTTTGTCAAGAGTTGCATCCGCCATTGTCCATCTACCGTCGATGTAAACTTCGACTTAGTGCGGCCACCGCTCAGGCATTTTGGATACAGCCAACGAGGATAGTATGCCCCGCCATTCCTCTGGGTCGTTGCCCTTGAACTCAATAACCCTAAATCTAGCGGGAATTCCTACAGACCTGAGCAATGCCACTTGAAGTGTGGCTTTTGTGAGGCAACTTCCTCTGCCTATCTTCAGAGTCTCCGAAGCAGTCTTCCAAGGATGAACTATTGCTAACGGTATCTTATCCCTAACGAAATAGAATATCCCAATTGCTGCATCCTTCGGTGTCTCGGCCTCCTCCGTGATCTTGGCAGCAGTTGCCTTTACAACTGGGTGATTCGAGTCACATGGCTCGGAAGCTCGCAGAAATAAGTTCAACCCTGTCCGGAACCTTTAACATTCTTAGACCCTCCTCCACCCTGCTCACATGTTGAAAACTGGAATAAACAACACTAGTTCATTGCCAGAGTGGTGCGGCCGCCGGGACTTAATCATCTAGAACTGAATACGTACCCACTCACTCTCGTCTTGAAAACGTTCCTACCACATGATCAAGTACGGGTATAGAACTCTCAATAATTTGTCCTATACATCCTTCTGATCAACTAGGATCGATGACCTTTATCTTCAGTTATTTCATACATAGCTAAACAGCGAGGGGACCCTTTTGGAAAGCGCTACACCACTTGAAGTTAGTGATTATTGGGCAGCATATCGCGAACTTGAAGATAAGTTTCTTGAGTTTATACGATTCGTTCCCCTCATCAAAAGGCACGATGAAGTCATCTCGTTTGAGTTGGCGTCCCTAGCCTCTAGCGTCGGAAATTGGATTGAAACCGCCTTTTATCGCATGGCCAAATATGAAGGCTACGAAGGATATCCAAGAATCAACAAAGAGACTGTATCAATAGATGACTTCAGGGAAGCATTCGAGCCGCATTATCAGCTTTCACAGTTGGGTGTGCGTGTCTTACCTCGTGACTACGGTATCATAAGACCTTTCGAAGAATTTTCAAGCAATCAATCACCAGAGTGGTTCAAAGCGTATTCGAAGTTCAAGCATAACCTTGAGGTCTTATTCAACAAGATGAATCTTCGTCTCACGGTTAGAGCTCTCGCTGGTCTATTCTTACTAAGTGTCTATCCTCAAGAAATGAGAGAATGTGTATTCCGGGAAGGCGTGATTCACTCAGAATATAGGGAATTCGTGAGTATTGACGCCAAATCACAAATCCTCAGCGCAGTTCGAGCCCGTCAACCTATGCTAGATTATAGGGGCTTAGTTGGACGTGTCTATGCGGAGACGGAGTTATTCCGATTTGAGTTTCCACGTCTCAGAGAAGATGGAAAGACACCACATCCCAGTACATTATAGAATTACAGAAGCAACGTTAACTAACTCAAATAGTTTCAGGTAACGCGTCACGACACCCGATGCCTATAGGCTATTCCGCCTCTACGCCTACGAACAACACAATCATATTCCTTTACGGACTGTCCGGCTAAGGTTCGGCCTTCATCGTTGACAAACCAGAAACATATTTTTCCCAGAGAGTCTGGGTCCCTTCCAGTCTTATGTTCTGTATAATCGACAAGGCCATGCCGGTGAAGAGTCTTCAGAACCTTCCTTACTTGGCTATGATGTTTCTTAAGCAACTTCGAAACGCTGCCGACTGTGAAGCACTGGAAATTTGAGAATAGTCTTAGGATCCTGAATCCTAAAGGCTCCTCCACAACCTCTTCACAGTCAGAGGAGCTATGTTCGGTCTTGCTCTTCAGGTGAGTTGGGAGAGAGTGGTAATGAGCAATGATTTTAGGGCTGATCCAAGGTGCTGGGCGGCACCATACATCGTGAACTTCGCCGTCGTCTTTCAGTCTCTCTAGGCAACGTTGAATTGAGCGTCTGTCCCTCTTCAAATCTGAAGCTAAACCTTTAACACTTGATCTCTCAACTTGAGACAAAGCCCTCAAAACCTCATTTTGCAAAGGTTTAGGCTTGAGAAATTTTACTCTCCACAAGGCGTAAGTGTCATTGGGGGTGGGTGGCAGTGCGGTAGTCAACCCTCCTTCCTCTCCCTTAGACAGGACACAATTGGAACTCCACCAATCCATTTGATTCCACTTGAATAAAGATTCACTTTCGACGTCGAAACTTCTGAAAAACCCTACACATCCAACCTAACTGGGAGATTCGGAGCCACTTCTGAGACTAGAGAATCCTACAGCGGCAGAGAACAAAGTTTCAAACGCCTCCATATCCAGAGCCCTCTTGACAGGACAAGACCAACGTTACACAAGAACCTACACAATAAGAACATCTCAAAAAGCAGCAACAATAATGAACTTCAACCTCGTAGACGACACAATAGGAAAGCAGAAACCGCTTAACCACATTACAGACTCCAACCTAGACAACTATTCCTTGCAAGCAAGAAGGACGCCATAGTGCCAACTTACCTTTCAGAACCCTGACTTTCGCTGACGAAACCAACATGCACCTAGAACAAACCTAGCAATTATTGACAAAATTTTTAGGTTAGGTAAACTCGCCGTAAAACCGTTAAAGCATAAAAATACCTAAGATTTGGCAAAGAGATCGTTATCTTCTCTTTGAGAGGTTGTGTTCCTGCTGCGTCAATCTAGCTTTCAACCTCGCCTGTGAATTCACGAATAAATAGGCAGCGAATAAGAATTTTCCAGCCTACAAATGTCTTTTCTCAGCCTCTAGAAAAGCAAGAACCAAACATCCAAGACAGGTGACAGCGTAACCCATCAGGGCCCAGAGCATACAAGAGAAACTTATGGCTTCACGGTTTTACGGTTTGACGGCAAACTCCTAAAAATTTTGTTGTTTGATTGCTTGTTTTTTGCAAGTAAGTTTCTTTGATGAAAGTTGGGAGTGTCAGGGGGTTAACGTGTGTTTGGCGTCTTTGGTTAGGGGTGTTTTGAACTGCATTGAGAAGCGGAGTGTTTTCCATCTCAATGTTGAGGCTATAGGGGAGCTGCATCTTAAGGAATTGTTCCGGCGCCTCGGTCCCTATTATGGGAAAGGTGGGAGGTCCCTACTGTTCCTTGGCAGCCTCAATAGCCGTCTAGTCTGTGCACTCGCAGCGGTTCTAAGTCTAGGCTGGCTACTTGGAGTCGCATCTGTCATACTTCTCTTAGAGGACTGCCCTTTCTTATTCATGGGGAGCGGTTTTGTTAAGAGTAGCTAGTAGTCTCTTCAAGGTGGCAGCTTGATGGATGATGACCTATCCGGACGATTTCGAATCCGACCGACCCAAGACACGTTTAATCAACTCCATATTTTCAAAAAGCCACCGCAACTGCTTGTTTGATTCACTGATCGCATCAAGAAGAACGCTCATCTGCTTTGTTTCAGCATCCTTCAAAAGAACCCTCGCCTTTGTCAACTCGGTAGCCAGCTTTAGGCTCATCAAAATGACTGATGTATCAGTGTCACAACCAAAAGCCATCTTGAGATACGCTATATCTTTGAGAACCTCATCATCCGCCCTAAACCCAACAATCTTTTCATTTGTCATGTTTCTTCGTTAAACTAATTGTTAAACCAAGCCCCCTATAAACTTACTGTCAATATGGATAATGACTAAGTAGAGCCTGGGGTCAACTAGGCATAGTGCATCCTTAATGTCGGTCCCGTTTACTCCCGACCCGTCTCTATCAACCTTCGTGTATGCACTTATTATATCATCAGCTAGGCGGAATGTGAGTTTCCTATTGGTCATTGGCGAGCCCTGTTGAGATGCGTTACAGTGGTCTCGACTATGCGCAGCCTCTCAGGCTCAATGGTCCAGATAACCTCGCCTAGTCCTCAACTATTTTACTCGAAGAGCTGGAGAAGACAAAGAGGAGAAACTGAAGATGAACCAAAACTACATCATCTGTTACTTTTGTCGTCGAATGTTAGAGATAGAGATGGATTAGTGATTGCTTGACGGTCTAGGTTGAGTTCACTTTGGACTACGTTGATTCAGACATTGATCGTGCTTGATCCATGAATTTCTTGGCGAGTTCTGTGTCTCCTTGGTCAAGCGCTTTCATGGCGTATCGTAGGAGTTCATCCTTGGTCGGGGCACGGACACCACAGCTTTCACAATACCATCTCTGGAGTTGTGAGTTGAACTTCAAAGGCTTGCCGCAGTTTGTACAGTAATACGCTGGCTGAGGGGTGGGTACCGATGGAATCTCTGTTGGCTTTTCTGTCCGGACGAGAGTTATGATGCCAGCAACAGTCAATAGCAGGGCGCCTACGTATAGTCCTAATGCAACAATGAGTCCCAGGATGCCGCTTATGAGCATGATCACTCCAGATAGTTTTGGTTGAGTCTTGACGAATGCCACTCCGATCAGCCCAAGGATTGACAGGATTCCCCCCACGATTGATGCGATCACTAATGTAGCTGGACCTCCGAAAGCCATCCAGACGCCTCCAAGAAGGTAAAGTGCTGGAGCCACAAGTATGCCTGAGATTCCACCTATCAGCCCGAGGATAAATTCAGCGGTTCTCTCAGCCACTTTCCTATCATCCTACTTGTAGTACACTGTGGATTCGAATGTGTTACCGACCGTAGTCACTATCTTTACCTTGTAGATGTTATTGGATTTCAAAGAAAGCCCTTGAGGATTACTGCACTTAACCTCGGCAACAGCTTTGGGTTTGATTAGCTTATCTTCATCAGAGGCAAGAAGCTCGTCAATGTACACTTTATCAATCGTGGCGCTGACGGACCCGTAGTTCTCTATCTGAATGGTCAAAGTTCCGCCCTTAGGCCACTCATAAGAATCTATGGTGAGCCATTCCTTTGCTGCCACAGTTTTTGTCGCAAAGCCAACTCCTTTCAAACTTAGGACTACGCTTGGCGATGTCGAGAGAAACTTGTAGTATCCGACTTCCACGGGGCTTGTTTCTTGAAGAATCTCAAATATGATGTGTTCTTCCTTCTTTTCCTCTGGCCTAACGTTCAGCGAAGGTTTGGATTTTGATTCGTAAAGATAGCCTTTGTCTACAGTAACCTCCCACTTGTCTAACCAGCTGAAAGCAATTACCTCTTTGTTTCCAATGTTCTGAGCTGTTAGTTGGACGATTAAGAACTTGTATCCGCTTTCTGCCTCATAGTACTCATGAGTTGTAGTGAACCAAGCTGAGTCGAAAACAAATTTGACAGGTATACCATCTGTTCCAAACTTCAAGATGAATGGTTGCCCTATGGTAACTGTCCCACCTTCTTGTACCTGAGGCACAGTCGGGCCTCCAGGCACTGCTGGTGGTCTCGGCACAGACAGTGCAACCGCGAAGATTCCAATAACAAGGACAAACATCACACCGATGAAGATGTTCCTTATGATATGCGATTCCTTGATGGGCTGAGACGGGATAGCTGGAGGTATAGGAATAGGAGTAGTGATAGATGTTCCGCAATGCATGCAGAACCTCCAATTGGGTTGCAGTTCTCTACCACATCTGGAACAGAACGGCAAAACGGCAACCGTTCCTACCTTTCAGCTTTGCTCATGATCTACAGCTTGGTTTGAGATAGGTCTTTCTGCCCTATGGCGGTCCGAACATAAGCATTGAAGTGATTACACGGGTAGCTGGAGAAGAATAGTTGGAAAACTTAGCTGGGTTGTTTCAGTCGGCTTAAGTCCTGTGTCCACTGATGCTGAGACCTCTGCTTCCATCTCTCATATGTTGACCTCCAATGGTTCTTCAAATCCTGGAATGTGCAGTTGTTGACCTTGCAGAAGTGTGTGGTGATGGGCTTTAGGTTAATCTTCCCTTCAGCCGCCAGGTTTTGGGTGAGGCCGAAGTGCTTTATGGAGTGGCATGTGGCGCAGAGAAGCTGGAACCCTGCAAGCCGCTGAACATGCCTCTCATCATCATACTCCCAGATCTCATGAAGATGGACACGCCCCTCCTGTCCACAGATCTCGCATCTCTCACCTTTCTCCTGGATCCTTTGAACTCTCAACCTCTCCCATTCGTCTCTCGGCAACATCTTCGCCAGAGTCTTCCCCCAGAGAGGTTTAGGAACCAGCTCGATCTCGAGCTTCAATCTACTGCTCCTCTGAGAAGGGCCCCTCACAGTCACCCGAGAGGAGATCAGCTAGGCCTCCCGTGAATTTGGTTGGAGGCTCTGTGCTATCTCTATACGCTGCTTCTGAAATTCATTTGCTCTTCTACGATGCCAATCCTCTTCTTGAGTCAAGATATGGAGGAACTTGTCGGCGATCTCTTTGTCAATCTTGAATACCGTCACCCACTTTTTAAGCTCGTCTGGATCCAGTATGTCAGCTGCGCCAAGATAGAACATCATTGTCGCTTCCTCCGCCAATTTTGTTTGGAAGGTCTTGGTTCCAGGCTTTTCCCTTCGAAGTTCCCCACTCCATTCTATCTTTAGCATCTTGTTCAGGATCTTCAGAGCTAAAGGATCGACATGGCTCTCAATGAAGACAGGCCACTTTCCAAGGATCAGAGGGAGCTTCTCTGCATGCTTCTCAGCAACGCGAGCCACAATTTTCTCCTGTCGAGTGTTTGAGAGAACCGTCAAAAGGCCAAAGATGGTCAGGTCGTATACCTTACTCCTAACCCTGTTCCGACTGAGGATGGTCCTCACATTCGAAATTAGGAAGTCTCTCACCAGATTCTTGACAGCTATCTGGACACTGCTTCGATTGGATTTTGTAAGCTTCGTTAATGTGTACGAGTTGGCGGGGCGTTCGAGGGCAAGATACCATAGTACCGCTGACTGAGTTGGAGTACGACGCGTTCTCTTTCTATGTTGAAAAGTTGCTATTGGGATTAGCGACAAACGACCACCTTAAGCTAGTCGTAAACTGTGTTCATTCTCTAAATACCTCGCATACAAAGGCATTGCGGAGGAATGCAATAATGGCTAACCAGATTGTGGTAAGGTTCGATCCAAGGACACTCACGGTCCTCCGCAAAGTTGTAGAAGCCAGAGGCGAGGATGTAAGCGATCTAGTCCGCAGAGCCGTCAAGATAGAGTTAGCTAAACTTTCCTACCTCAGCCCAGAGGAGAAGAAGGCGCTCGGTATCTACGCACCGACAATTCCGAGTATAACAAAGAGCGAAGGTGGTCAAAAACAAGGTGAGACTGAAGTTGTCTGAAATCGCGCTATCGATTATCCAATCAATTCGACAGCAACTGGAGGAATGTCTTGGCGAGCTAGAGAAGATTGAGAAGAATATCAAGGAATCTCCACCTGAGATGATTGGTAAAACTGAGTTTACAAAAGAGACCCCCGAGGAGCTCCCTTGGAAATCATTCAGATCCGGTAAAGGAGCTTGGATCTTTCGCAACTTAAACCACCCAGTCGCTCAAATGCTCGTTGATATGTTGGCAAGGAATGGTGGAAGTACGGAACTTCATGGCAGACAGTACAAGTTCTCAGGTCCAAATAACAAGTTAATCTCGAGATTCGGTTGACATGAACAATGACGAATAAAATGGAGGTTAGGAAAGGTTCGCGGCCGCTCCTAACCTCGGCTCAACACACCCTGCAGCCAGCAAGGAAGGTGAGCTAAGATATCTAGAAGCCGAAGGCAGGGTAATGAACGTTCTGGCAATGAGGAGCAGCCACGAAGAACAGAGTCTCCTGGCGGGATCTGGCAATTAACGATAGTAGAGCAGATAAAGATCCCCGGTTGTGGCGGCTACTATGCTATCCACGAGAAGATGTCTGACGGCTCTTGGCAAACACGTGACGACATTCAATTCCCGGGCACTCAGGATGAGGGAATCCTTGTTCCGTTGAAGCAGCCGCTTTGGCCTTTGCCGGGCTCTCCAATCGATTACGGCTCGGACCTGGAGCTCTTCAAGGAGGTCCGCGAGTTCAACCAACATTATCTTGAGCTACGAGAGAAGAAGTGCTACACCGTTATGAGTTGCTTCATCCTCATGACATGGAGGATTGAAGAGTTTGAGGCTGTACCCTACCTTGACTTCCTCGGCCCAAAGAATACAGGGAAGACAAAAGCCTTAGAGGTTCTCGCGCAGCTCTGCTTTCGAGGCTGGCATATCACACATCCGACTCCAGCCGTCGTATTCTGGGTTGTTGACCGTTACTGTCCAACTCTTCTAGCGGACAACTACGAGTTCTGGCCCAAAGAGACAAGAAACGAGTTGGATGGCCTCTTTAATGCAGGTTACCGCAGAGGCTCAGTTGTCCCTAGACGCCCAAGGGAAAGCGACTCCGGTTCTGAACTTATCATCTACAAGGTTTTCTCACCGAAAGTCTTGGCAGGAACTCGGCAGCCACCCGACTCACTTGGATCTAGATGTATCTTCATCCGAATGGTTCGAAACCAACGTGAGATCCCTATGAAGATCGACTTAGCTTGGGCTCAAACTCTCAGAAGCAAACTGCTCCGCTACCGTTTTCGAAAATTCGAGGAGAGGACACCATAGATGTTCGAAACCATGAACCGCTATGGTCGGGTTGGCGAGATCTTCCACGCCCTTCTCAAAGTGGCTCCAAGCGATGAGATCCAAGACGAACTCAAAGACTTTGCTTTAGGCGTCTTTCAAGAACAGCGGGAAGAGGAAGCCAGCAGCTTAGAGGCAGAAGTGGTGCGAGCAATAGTGACATGTCTAGATCAAGTCGTGGGAGATCGCTTGCCTATCAAAGCTATCACGGAAGAGGTGAACGAGGAGCGAGATGAGAAAGACAGTATCAAACCTCAGAAAGTCGGTTGGATTCTGGCTCGCCTCGGTTTCAAAAAGGCTAGAATGCCTGATGCAAAAGGTAGCTACGCAATCGTCACCGATAGGGATCTCATCGACCGGCTAGCCGCGACCTATGACGTCAAAAGAACTGAAACTTTGAGTACCCTCATATCCCCTAAAAGTTGCTCAGATGCTCAGTTGCTCAGAGATCACATAGGGGAAACATCACTTGGTTCTGAGCATTCTGAGCAACTGAGCAATAAAGGGAAGATAGGGGAGCCTTCTGACAGCTCTTTCAACGTAGAAACTACCCTTCCGGAAACATCTACAGCCTCTAGATCCTCTGCACCACCGCTTAACTGCAAAGACGAGGAGTATTCTGTCCGTGACCTTGTTCTCGGAAGACTTCGAACTGTGAAGGGCCCCATGAGCTGGGACTATGCTGTCGAGCAAGCTATGAAGGTGACTGGAGACCGCACCAAGGCCGAGGGCTATCTGAAGAGGTTTCAAGATGAGGGGTTACTGGCCAAGGATCCTGATGGCTATTGGAGGCTGACCAAGTAAGGCTGGGCGATTATTGTTGGTACAGAAGAAGAAGTCGGGGTCACTGTTCTATGTGCGCTACAGAGATCATGTATTATTCAAAGACTCAGACTCCTCAGAATATCGGCCTTGGACCCGTGAATGTGTCGGTTGGCTTGACTACGAGGGTGATGATTTCATTCGCCTAGTCTGGGAGCGATTCTCTGAGCCAAATCCACCAAAGAATGCTAGGATTAGATCAAGTGGACTCGCAATACTAAAGAAAGCCATATTGGAGATGCGTGAAGTCGTCTAGAAGCTACCATTTCTTAGGCATTGATTCTCTCTGTTTCAACCAGAGATCAATAGCCTCGGCTACGGCCTTACTAAGAGCACCCTTCTCACTTCCATATTCCTCCAGAACCCTCATTCGGAACTTCTTGTCAAGGTCGTCTGGAATTATCACGTGCCAGCGAGCCATTTATGCTCCCTTGTACCTAAGGATAGGTGTACCAAGGCGTTTATATCTAGGTTTCTACACTTTCATACTCTTGTACACAAGTACACAAGAGCCCTCGACATATGGCGATAACCCTTGACAGAACTCATCTTGAAAGAAAGGATGCTTACACTTGAGGACCTCCCGTTTCTAACGAGTCTCGGGAGAATTGAAGACACCAGTTTCCTGTTAGAGTACAGTTCTGAAGGGTCTAGACTCAAAACACCAGTTCAGGTTCCTCTTGAGGATCTAAGGGCAGTAAGCCAGAAGGGGCTTGTCAAGTATATCATCACTTCTCTTCTGAGGGAACGACCTCGACTGATCCCATATGTATTTCAGAACCTCGCATTACAGAATCTTGCTAACTACCTTCTAAGGTATAGGACAGGCAGCCCCAAGACACTCTACTTGTATGTAGACTGTATCACACGATACTGCAACTATCTCAATCTAACCCCCGACGAACTTGTCGGTAATATGAAGAATGAAGAGGGACAAGTAAGACATGAAAGACTCCAAGAACATATCAAAGCTCTAGAGCGATTTGTCGCAGAACTTCAAGACGAAGGACTTGCACCATGCAGAATATGCAACTACGTCAAGGCTATCAGAGCACTATACCGCGTTCACGGAATCGATCTAAAACTCCCCTTCCCACTACAACGGAGAACCATCAGAAAGGACCGGGCTCCAAGGCCTGAAGAACTCGCAAAGCTACTAGACATAGCGGATCTCCGTGAGAAAGTCATAATCTCGTTGCTGGCTCTGGGGGGCTTCAGAGAAGGTACCCTAATCAAGCTGACTTACGGTCATGTCAAAGAGGATCTGGAACGTGGGATAGTCCCTCTTCACATTCATGTTGAGGCAGACATAACCAAAGGCAAGTATCACGATTATGACACATTTCTAGGCCAAGAAGCTGTGGAATATCTGAAGCTCTACTTGGAGACTAGACGGAAGGGTTCACCAGACGGCAAGATCCCTCCCGAAGACATCACAGATGATTCACCCTTGATAAAGGATGCAAATTCGGGAACTCCTAAGCCGATTGGTGAGAAGCAGATCTACCAGCTAGTACATGGATTGTATTTCAAAGCAGGACTCTTGAAGCCCAATAGGGGCAGAGTCTACGACCTGAAGGTGCATAGTATTCGGAAGTTCTTCAAGACTCAACTCATGGCTTTGGGAGTTCAATCAGACTATGTTGATTACATGATGGGTCACACTATCGATACCTACCATGACATCCAGATGAAGGGCATTGAGTTTCTGAGAAACGTCTACTCTGCTTCTGGTCTCAGTATTAGACCCAAAACCAAAGTTTCGAAGATTGAGATGCTGAAGACCTTTACTAGAGGTATGGGTCTTGACCCTGAAAAGATACTGACTAGGGAAGCGTTAGCTGAACCACATAGGATCTGTGTCTCAGCAGGTGAGAGAGAAGCCTACGAGATTCAACTACTGAGCAGAGAATTGAAAGAGACGTTGAAAAAGGAGATTCTGGCAGGTAAATAGCGTACACGCTTGGGCCACTCTCTATGACTTTGACAGTAAAGCTCTTTCTGTCTTCTGACGATTCAGACCAATTTTTCTTGCAGCGTCAAAGTACTGCAACCTATCTCCTTTCTTGAGAACGTATAACCTTCTAGACGCCTCGAGTCCAACACATATGATGTTTATCCGGAAAACAGTAAGACAATCATCTTGAATCTGTAAACCGAACTGTCCAGTTATTCTTTCTCCATTGTGCAGTATCTTTCTTTGACCTATATCGCCAAAAAGAGGTATCAATCCTGTAACTTTGCTTTTGGGAGATGGTTCCTCCTTCTCCACAAAGTACTCATGTAGAGTAACGTCGTGAAAGCCAACATTTCCAATATCAAAAGTGACAACATAGTGATCCATAAGACCAAATTCCTCTGTCTTCAGCAAAGGTCGACGTATTGCCCGATGGATGAATGTGAGTCTAGATTGACGAGCCCTAACCGGAGACTCAAACGCTGCCGAACCCGCACCCCTTCGAATTCCATATATAGTAATATTCGGAAGAATCACGATTTCATGAGTTTCACGCAACGACTGCCAACCCATTATGATTATTGTCGTGAAGGTGAGCCAGATTAGTGCTGCTGTCGGTATCTCAACTATCCTCAGCAACAAGGTAACTACTGGTATAGAGACTAACGGATAAAGTGCAAGAACAACAATGTCACAGTTTCTGTAGAAAGTGCTTCCCAACCACATGAGTGAGACACACAATTTGACAAGTGGTCTAAGCGTATATAAGCTGCCATTTAAAGACCAGAAGCAGCGTTGTCCCTAATGCGCGATTTACTTCAAGACCCCACATTTCCCAGAGTGGTATCTATTCATTGCTAGTGGTGTGCGGCCGCCGGGATTCGAACCCGGGTCGTTGGCTTGCTTCGACTGTATGTTGATCATGGAAGGCCAATGTCCTAGACCAGGTTGTCCTGTGCTCTGGGTCTTCGGGCTACTCCAGACCGCACATCTAGACTACGGCCGCATGCCTCGATATTTGGTACTAGGTCAAGATAAAGAGTTTTTCTGAGTGAGCTAGGTCTTACCAAGCCTCTTCCTAGACTAATCCGTTTTGAAACTTGTGGCAAAACGTAGGAGGCTGGCTGACCCAAATCACTGCTGGCTTTCGAGCCCACGCATCACCAGTTGCCTGACAGCCTCACTGATACTGGCGCATCCTTTGCTCTGTGACCACTCCTCGATTCGTCGCCAAGTCTTCTCCGTCAACCAAACAGTCCTTCTTCTGAGTTTTCCCTCATAAGGAAGTTGACGCGGTCGACCTGGTCGGCTCTCACTCAACATCTTACTCCACCTAACTTCTAACCGTCCCATGCACCCTGATGCGTAGGATCTCGGCCACTCTCGGATCAGCTATCAGAGTTCACTGCAAGTAAAGCGCAAACAATGGCTTAGATCACAAATCTTCCATGCCTTTCACAAATATTTTTCTGCTGGACTCGTCTAGAATATGCGCAACATGAGCCTATATCTTGAAGAGGTTGATGAAACTGGACGAATCCGCAGAGCGTTAGGGACCGTCACTGGGATTTGGGCTCTTGAGATAACGTTCTTACTGTGAAGGATTTGGTTTCTGCAGTTGGCTTGAAGATTGGCGTAGTCATCGGCATTCGCTCTTAAGTTGCTGCGGATGAGGCTGAGTTATGCGGGGGGCCTATGTGGAGTCTGAACGGTCCCGATTAAAATAAATGGATTAACCCCCAGAAATCTTCAGCGCGACCGCAAAAGACCTTTATTGATATAGCTTGGTAGCTAAGTTGGTGACTCAGAACTCAGCGATGAAGCTAGATAGGAGAAATTAGCCGTTGAGCGAAGACAGGACTTTGAGATTTCGAATAAGATGTGGGGATTATGAGGTAGAGCTCGAAGGCAACTTCACATATGTGAAAGAATGCTTCGAGAGGCTCTTGGAGAATCTCCCAAGAACAGACCGTGAGCAACCTTCTTTACAAAAGACGCTCTCTGAGTTTGAGGGGCAAGAGATGCAAGTCGCGCCCTCCCTACAAGGTGTGGTTGAGCTCACACCTGAAGGCAAACCCAGGCTCACGGTTCCCGTCGATACCTTAAAGGCGAAGGAGGCTTTGGCACTGATCCTCTACGCAGCCCGACCTGCAACAATCGAATGTGATGAGTTAAGCAATCTCCTCAGCTCAAGCTGGAAGACTATGAAGCCTGAAGCGGTTAGGGCAAGAGCAAGTGAACTCAGAAGGGAGGGCCGACTGGTGGCTGAGAACGGGAAGTACTCCCTCTCAGGTGCCGGTGTACAGTGGGTTGAGAATGAGGTTCTCAGAAAGCTGCGGTAACTCTATTTCTCTTGAGTGGCCTCGTTAGGCTCTCTGTAAACGTTAAACGTTACGTATACTTCCAACTTTACGGCAAGACTTATATACTTTTCAGTAGACTAAAGAGATCCTGAACCGACTTGAAGGTCAGGCTCGTACTCCACAGAAGCTACGGCGACATAGAACTGGAAGGCGAGAACTTCGACGAGATCATAGACCGCCTGAAAGACTTCCCTGAATGGCTCGAGGTCATCGACAGCATGATTACAAGCCAGTCAGCCGCAGTAGGGGAGAAGGACATCCTCTCAGGAATAGTCCAAGTGACAACCGAAGGGCCGGTCCTGACAGTCACAAAAGAGAAACTTACCGACAGAGAGGCGGTCGGCATCCTGCTCTACGCCATGGACCCAAGAGGCGTGAGGCCGAGAGAACTCAGTCGCCTCCTGAGTCTCAGCGGATTCCTATCAGTCGGATTCGCAAGCAGACTCAGCGAACTCAAACGTGAAGGTTTCTCCTACAAAGAGGGCGACACATACAGACTCACGGTAGCAGGAAAACATTGGGTAGAGAACATGGTCAAGTCCATGAGGCCTGGAGGAGTAGCGGTTGAGCGAAGATAGGACAGTCGAGGTCTCGATCAAATACAGGGACCTCGAGAAGAAGATCAGGGGAGACGTCAATGAGGTGATCCGTGAGTTGATAAGCTTCATGTCAGCGAACATACCCAAACTCGAGTTCATATCAAAGATAACTCTAACAGTCGACGAGGAGGAACTCCTCTCCTCATGCTCCCAAATAATGAAACTCACACTGGAAGGCGTTGTGGTAACAGTCCCAACCGAACATTTGACTGACCGAGAACTGATTCTGCTCAACCTCTCCAAAGCTCACGTAGGCTACATCACCAAACATCTAGATTCTGACAAGGCCCTGATAGGAGACTTGATAGCTTACACAAAGAAGGCTGCTGGAACAGTGGCCGGCAGAATAAGCGAGATGTGCACCGAAGGTCTAGTCGAGAGGGTGGGCAAGGGCGAGTACAGAATAACGACCTACGGGCTTGACTTCTTCATCCGGAATATCGTTCCCAAACTCACCACATGAGGAAGAAAAGATGAGTCGAGATTCGAAGTTGAGAGTCCAGATAGAACACGGAGACCTCAAACATACAATAGAGGGCGAACCCGAACAGGTCTTGAAGGCTATAAATCAATATATCTCAGAGATCTACCCAGCCTATGACGTCGCCTCAAGACTTGTCTACAACCCAGACTACCTCTCACTCCTAGAGGAGACCTCAACATTTGTGAACCTGACACTTGAAGGTCAACCGATACTTCTCCGGTCAGACCTCTCCACAGATGAGGCCGCCGGAGCGATCCTGCTCGCTATGCAGATAGCGTTCAAACTTGGAAAGAGGACGAGCGACGAGGCACGGGTGGAGGAGATTGCTAGGGTCATAGGCAAGGCCCAAAAGACCGTCCAGAACACCCTCACAGAGATGAGCAAGGCTGGCATCGTTGAGCGTGTAGGAAAAGGTAGCTACAGACTCACCTTAGCCGGAACCAGAGAGGTCCAAGAGACCCTCAAGACTCTAAGGGATGTGGGGAACGAAGACTCAGGAGGCAATCGAGAACCTGACAAGTAACTGTGGCAACCGCAAGTAGGTGCGGCGGCCGCAGGAGTTTGGGGGAAAACTCCTACTGGGGGGAAGTAAATTGACCCACCGCACCCAAGGAATAGAATTTGAACATTCAAAGATAAGTAGGTTACTCTTGGAGGATTCCAAGACAACCCTACTCCCAGATTTCCTGCTAGACCTGAGCAGCGAATCGATGAGAACCATAAATGGAGGAAGTTTTGAACCCCGAGAACTCTCGACGGCAGAGATAAGCCTCGAAGAGGAAATTGACGAAGACCCGGCGATAAACCTCAAAGACACACCGATGCTCAGCAAACCCACGCCCATTCCGGCCACTCTAGGCAACTGTTCCGTTGTGGCAGTCGACGTCTCAAGCATAAGGGTCGGTGAGTCCGAACAGGGCCTCCTCTACTCACTAAGGGGAGCTTTGGTCTGGAGGGAAGGCTCAAGCTACAATTTCACAAGATGTGGACCCTTAACCTTCCACGTAAACGACGCCATCGCAAGATCTCTCAACAAGAGATCATACGCAAAAGAGGACCTCACATATTCCGCATGGTCGCCCATGACTGAACGTGTACTCGCAAGGCTCAGAAATACACTTGAGAGGTGGATGCAGAAGATCGCCTGCTCACGCTTCTCCAAAGGAATAGTCCTCCTTGACGGTTCACTCACAGCAGGAACGCCGGACAACCCGACAGTCTACGTGGAGGAGCTTCTCAACAGGGCGAGAGAGAACAGCAACGTGGTCATAGCCTTCTCCAAGGAGACCAGACTCTGCTACTCAGGAAAGAGGATAACTAGACTCCTAGATGAGGCCGACCCGCCGTGCATACTCGACATTGATAGGCTGATAGCACCCCAGTTCCCATCCACCCCTGTAAGGTTGATGGGTAGAGTCTACGTAGCAAAGCTTGCGCAGATCAGCTTTCCATTCAGAGTCGATATCGACCGTCAACTACCTGAGGAATCAGGAATAGCTGCCGTGGGGCGGCTGATCAATTCAGACCTCGTCGAGCAAGGTTACCCCGAAACGCTTCGCCTTGCCCATATCCTCTCAACCTTCACAGCAAACGAGGTCCTGGCGATTCAAAGACACCTATCTATAGAGTATGGCGTCCGCTTGGCACCAAGGTTTAGCTTCAGAAGATCCCTCTTCGGACCGTTCGGCACATCAACAGAGGCATCCTGAATGAAGATATACAAGAAGCAGGGCGACACCATACAGATAATCTGTCCTCCAGAGGAATTTGTACAGAAGGGAGACTACCTACTAATAGAAGACAAGAAGCTGAGAAAGGGGCTCATAGTCCAAGTTGTAGATATTCAGTTTGCAAACCTGCCTGGCATACTTGAAGACATCCTAAGAGACGTGATGACCGAGGACTCGGTTCAAGGATGCGACTACGACCCATTCAGAGTCTCGTCCCAGATCGAGGTACTGAAGGACACCAGACTGTTAGTATGCAAGATCAGGGGGGCTATCGATGATGGGAGACCGCGCCAAGACGCGTCGTGGCTCCCCTCAAGAACAGCCTCAAGCATAGTCCCTTACCCGATCGAGAGGCTGGCTTCCACAAAAGATGGGAGGCGGCCAGTCACCCTTGGAAGGACAAGGTCCGACATCTTGACAGTGGACGTCAAGATGCTAGATGGGAAGCTAAATATCATAACAGGAAAGAAGGGTGTTGGTAAATCACACCTATCAAAGCTGCTAGTCTTGAGTCTAGTTAAGAATGGAGCTCCCTGCCTCATACTTGACATCAACGGTGAATACGTCAATATAGGCCGTGGAAAGAGGAACGAGCCGAATCCGGTCGCTGAGAGGATATTCGTCCTGACGCCAGGCCAAAACCTGAGATTCAGCCTGGCAGGAGTCGGCCTGAGGGCATTCCTTGACACCATGATCTACGCCTTGGACCTTCCCAGAACATCCTCAAAGGTCTTCTCCAGAATCTGGAGCGAGCTTGAGAGAAGCGGAAACCTAAACCTCAATGCCCTCAACGAGACTATCAGGAGATTCGGCTGCCATGAGAGTGTCAGAGAGGCCATCTACTCAAGATTCAACACCCTGCTCGACCTCGAACTCTTCACTGACGACCCCTCACAAGCTTTTGACTTCAGCTTCTTCGAGAAGAGGATGAGTGAGGGTTCAGCCTTCATAATAAACATGAAGGATGAACACTCAATCAGTCGAAGACTGATAGTTGAACTATTCATAAGCAAACTGACTGAGCAACTTTCGGAGATGAAGCTCAGAGCAGTCTTCCTCTTTGCTGAGGAGGCTCACTTCTACCTACGCGAGACTTACTGGGACGATATAGTGACCAGGATGAGGCATCTGGGTGTATTCACAACCTTCATCACTAATCAGCCAGACACAGTCCAGGAGAGTGTGTACAGGCAAGCCGATAACATCTTCATGTTCAACTTTACAAACGAACACGACCTGGACGCTGTCTCCAAGGTTGCCAAGATAGATGCCGAGAGTCTAAGACTGATCGTTAAAGACCTTCCAGTCCACAACTGTCTGGTAGTTGGCGACATAGTCAGAAACTTTCCGGTGGTAGTCAATGTGGAGCCACTGAATGTTCAGACGATGGGTCAGACGCGACAGTTCTTCCAGGATTGACCCAGAAAGGCTTTTAGAGTCGACCCAGAGGCAGTTGTGGTTTATAGTGGCGAATATGTCATCAGAACCACGCAAAGAGAGAATTGCTCACAGCCCAAGGATTGTAAGGATCCAAAAAGGTGTAGTCGAGACGGCGACGATCAAGTCCATCTACTTCAGGGATGAACCCTCCTCCAAAGCCGAGCCCGGACAGTTCTTGATGGTCTGGATTCCCGGTCTGGACGAGATACCGATGAGTATCTCATACATGTTGCAGGACGATCTCGCCGCAGTCTCGGTTAAGATGGTTGGGCCTGCAACCGGAGCATTATACTACAGAAGGATGGGGCAACCCCTGGGGGTGAGAGGTCCCTACGGCAGAGGATTCACCCTGACTGATGGTAAGAGGGCCCTCATCGTTGCAGGAGGGGCTGGAGGAGCGCCCCTAGGGCCCCTCTCAGATCTACTGGCGGGGAGTGGCTGGGAGTTCACGGCGATTATTGGAGCCCCAGTCACGGGCGAACTCCTCTTTCTGGACCGACACAGAATCAACTCTGAATACGTGGGAGGCAAAGTGATCCCTGTGACCGAGGACGGGGCTTACGGGGTTAAAGGCTTGGCCTCAGAGGTTGCTGAGGCTGAACTCAAGGAGAATGATTACGACGTCATCTATACATGCGGTCCGGAGGCGATGATAAAGCGAGTGGTGGAGCTAGGTTCAGAGTACTCGATTCCGGTTCAGGCCAGTCTTGAGAGAATCATGAAGTGCGGCGTGGGGATATGTGGGAGCTGCGTCATAGATTCCCACAGAGTCTGCAGGGACGGCCCTGTCTTCGATGACGAAATCTTGAGGAACCTGAAGGAACTCAGTGTCACCAAGAGGGACCACTCAGGCAGACAAGTTCCAGTCTAGAGGACACCTTTAAATCGTTCAACCCGAAAAGTATCTTCAAGGTCGATTAGGATGCCGACACACGGTTCACTGACAAAGGCTGGGAAGGTCAGAAGCCAGACACCTAAGATTCAGGCATCCCCACACAGGTCTGCCCCGCCGAGATTAAGATTCAGAAGGATACACGTCAAGAGGTTCATCTTAGGTAGGAAGGTCGGACAGAACTGGATGGGAAGTCGAAGACGCTACTAGACTATTTCTGAGACTTGCCGCAGACAGGACAGAAGACAGCATCTTCCTCAAGTGCACCACCACAGAACCTGCAGCGTGATCCCTCAACAGTCTCTGGGGCGGTCCGCGAGACCCCTACAGGTTGGAGCCTGACCGCCGACCTAGACAAGGACGCCAAACACATAACCAACCCAACTATTGCAGCTATCCCGCCTCCAAACTGTAAGGCCAGACCAAGAGTCTCTATCGGAATCCCTCCCGGCAGAAGGGATACCAAGAAGTCTGTTACTGTGCGGCTTTCTTGAGGTATGAGGTGTGAACCTACCTGATACCCAATGAAACCCAAGATGAAGACTAGAGACCCAACAGCCAGCCCAAATCTCAAGATCTCACCCCCACGAACCCTAGCCCAAACCGAAGAGCAATAAAAACTTTATCTCAATAAGTCACTCGCAATCCCCTGGTCTGAAGTGTCGAAGCCTAGCAAGTGCCTCAAGCTTCTCTCTATCACCAATCTCCGACGATTCCAACGCTGACTCAAGCACTTCTGTAGCCTCATCCATAGCTTTTCTGTCGACTGGAAAAGGAACACCGTCCTTGCCTCCAAACGCGAAGGAATACTTCACCGGGTCTCTCCAGCTAGGTTCCTCACCGAAGACCAGTTCAGCCACCAAAGCTAGACCGCGAATCGTAGCGGGCCCTACACCCGCAAACGCGATCAAACCCTCAAAGTTGGACGGAGGGTTAAGGTAGATCCTCTCAAGGGCTTCCCAATTCACTCTGGAGGGGACAGCGTAGGACCTCGCCTCTTGGTAAACCTCACAACCCAGCCACCTCTCCAGCGAAGGCTGTGCTTTGTTCTCTATGGATTTGAAGAGTCGCCTCAACCTCCCAGTCCCCTCATGAACCAAGTCCACACATGCCTTCCTTGAACCATCGCTCTCTCTTGCCGTCATATCCAAGACAGCGTCATGTCTGATGCCAACTATTGCCTTATGGGGCTCAACGACGAAGTCCTCCACCTCTTCAGAAAACCAGTGGTACCTCCTGGCCAAGCGCTCCTGTGGCCTCATTCCTTGCTGAACCACTACCCAGCCTCCTCCCTCCTCTGCGAATACCGTGTGATGGTAAAGGCTGTAGCCCGCCTGTATGGCTGCTGTATCAACCTTGGCTGAGATCCTGCTGCCGTAGCCTATCTTCAAGACCTCTTCATCCGATAAGTCTAGGGACTTCCCCAACTTGGAGATCTCACAGGAAACCTTTGAATTTCTCCCCTTTCCACCAACAGCCTTGACCCCGATATCGATCCGGTCAAGGGCTTCTTTCATGACACCGCAGGTGACTGTTGTTGAGCCGCTGCTGTCCCAGTCGAAACCAAGGACGTTGGAGCATGCTTGGAAAAAGAAGGGGTCCGAGAGTCTGGCCAGGATCTTTCTTGGGCAACAGATGTCGGCCATTGCTTCAAACATAGCCGCGGAGAGCCGAGTCATCCTGACAACAAGCCACGCGGGAGCTTTGCCTCCATGAAGCCTGAGGGTGGCGAAACCAGACCTCCTCACACCAATACACTCCACATCGCAGTCACACTTCGACTACACATCTATCTTTAATACAGCAGGGAAGAATTAAACTCGCTGAACACCGAGGATGGCCGCCGAGATCAATGAAGGAGTCTGAGGCCTACAAAGCGGTCTGCCGCGAAGTGCTGAGCAGATTGATGGAAGACTCAGAGGAGACTGTAGACATCAACAGACTGAAACTCAAGTCGAGCAGGCGTTTCCACACGACATCTCTACCAAGAAACTCAGAGATACTCTCCCTAGCACACCAAGCGGATAGGGCCACCCTGACCTCCACCCTCCAGCTTAAGCGAGTGAGGAGCATATCTGGAGTAAACATCGTCTCGGTCATGAGTCAACCTAGGGACTGCCCTCACGGCAGGTGCGCCTACTGTCCACATGAGCAGGGTGTGCCCTCAAGCTACACTGGAAGAGAGCCTGCCGCGATGAGGGGAATACAGAACCTGTTCGACCCATTCCTCCAAGTCAGGAGCAGATTGAGTCAGCTCAAAGCTATCGGCCACACCATCAACAAGATTGAACTGATAATTCAGGGAGGAACCTTCCCAGCCTCCCCAATCGAGTATCAGAGGGCGTTCATCAAACGGTGTCTTGACGCCATAACGGATCATCCTTCAAGCTCTCTGGAAGAGGCTATGGAGAACGCGACTTGGAGCATGAATCGGAATGTTGGAATCACGGTGGAGACCAGGCCGGACTGTGCCGCTGAACATGATGTTGATAATATGTTGTCGATGGGCGTGACTAGGGTTGAGGTTGGGGTCCAGAACCTCTACGACGACATCTACAGTCTAGTTGACAGGGGCCATCACGTAGGAGAGGTTGTAAAGTCATTCCAGACACTCAAGGATTCAGGTTTGAAGATTGTCGCCCACATGATGCCCGGCCTGCCGGGCTCCAGTCCCGAGAGGGACTTTGAAGCCTTCGAGAGACTCTTCACCGACCCAGACCTCAAGCCGGATATGCTGAAGATATACCCGTGTCTAGTGCTGAGGGGAACTAAACTCTATGACTGGTGGGTACGAGGGTGGTTCAAACCTTACGAGCTGGACCAGACGGTTGAACTCTTGAGCATGATCAAGAAGATGGTTCCGCCTTGGGTCAGGATTATGCGGATACAGAGGGATATCCCGGCCTACTTGATAGTTGCAGGTGTCAAGAAGGGAAACCTTCGTGAGATTGTCCTCAACAGGATGCGTCGGGAAGGTCTCGAGTGTAGATGTATCAGGTGCAGGGAGGTTGGCCACAGACTGTTGAGGCGAGAGAGACCCCCCCAAATGGATGACCTGAAGTTGACGACCAGAACTTATGAGGCCTCCGGAGGTGTTGAGGTCTTCATTTCAGTAGAGGACCCGGCCTCTGAGTGTCTGGTTGGATATGCTAGGCTACGAATCCCTTCGGAGAGGGCTCATAGAAGAGAGGTTGCTGAAGGAAGAGCCGGCCTGATTAGGGAGATTCATGTCCTAGGACCCCTAGTTCCAGTAGGAGAGTCCAATCCAGAAATGTGGCAGCACAGAGGTTTCGGGGCCGGTCTGCTCAGTGAGGCAGAGGAGATAGCGTGGAACGAGTACGACTGCAAGAAGATTCTCGTAACCAGTGCGCTCGGTTCAAGAAGATACTTTATGAGGTTCGGATACGGCCTAGAGGGACCATACATGTCAAAGAGGTTTGATGATCCGAGCCCTCGATATGCCTCTCACCCTGATAGCGGAGTGAAATTGGAGTCTTGAAATCGACAGGGGAACTGGAAGGCTACAAGGGCAGAGCATACGAGATTCTCAGCAGCGCAAATGTCTCTGTCGGTGACAAGATAAGGATAATCAGAGACGGAGAGACCTACGAAGGAGGTTTGATGCCTAGGTCTGAGTTAGGAGATGACCTACACGTAGTCATAAAGCTTGGAAGCGGATACAACGTCGGCGTCAAGATAACTCGAGACAGCAAGATCGAGAAGATCGGGGTTGGGGCCAAGCCCACCTTCACCAGCCCCCAACAACCAGCAAGCAGAAGAGACCTTGAGAGGGTTGACATAATCAGTACGGGGGGAACGATAGCGAGTAGGGTCGACTACAGGACAGGGGCGGTTGAACCAGCCCTCTCAGCCGCCGACCTATACAGCACGGTTCCAGAACTCTCTGAGATAGCCAACATAAACGCTCACATCCTATACAGTGAGTTGAGCGAGAACATTACGCCCAAACACTGGGTCGGAATGGCCAACAAGATACTGGAGGTAGTAAAGTCCGGAACTGATGGTGTAGTAGTCTGCCACGGGACGGACACGATGACCTACACTTCAGCAGCCCTAAGCTTTGCACTCAGAGGCCTTCCAGTCCCTGTGATTCTGGTTGGGTCCCAGAGGTCTTCAGATAGACCGAGCTCAGACGCCGCTACCAATCTCTTGGGAGCAGTCGCCGTGGCTTCGAAGGCCCCCTTCGCCGAAGTTGCTGTTGCGATGCACAGCGATTCGTCAGATAAGACGATAACGGTCCACAGAGGTACAAGAGTAAGGAAATGCCACACAAGCGGACGGTACGCATTCAGATCCATAAATTCTCTTCCACTTGCCAAATATGACCTGCAAAGAGCAATGCTCGAGATGGTTTCTTCCGACTATCTCAAACGCGACCCTAACAAGAAACTTGAATTGAAGGCAGACTTCAACGAGAAGGTCTTATTGACGAAGTTCTATCCTGGTATGAGCAGCGGCATAATCGAATGGGCTATCGACAAGGAATACTCTGGAATAGTAATTGAGGGCACGGGTCTGGGTCACGTAAGCAGGACTCTTCAAGGCTCGATAAGAAAGGCAGTAGATGCAGGCATACTTCTCGGTATGACCTCCCAGTGTATATGGGGTAGGATAGACATGAATGTCTATACAACAGGCCGTGACCTACTGAGTCTCGGTGTTGTGCCTCTAGAGGACATGCTTCCCGAAACAGCACTTGTCAAGATGATGTGGGCGCTCGGTCAAACCAGAGATCCAGGCGAAGCCAAGAGCATTCTGACAACGAATGTTGCGGGAGAGATCTCTGAGAGAACTGTGCCTGATGATTCGAATTGGTGAATCTTGATTATCAAGAGATTGGGCTGAGGGTTGGGCTGGAGATTCATCAGCAGCTAGACACAGAACATAAGCTCTTCTGCGGTTGCCCAACCAGGCTCTCAGAACGGCCAGGTGTAAGATTCATTCGTATACTGAGGCCCACCCAGAGCGAGCTTGGTCAGGTCGATCAGGCGGCTCTCTTCGAGTTCAAGAAAGGAAGAAAGATAGAGTATGAGGCCTCAAGCGACACCTCATGTCTTGTTGAGATGGATGAAGAGCCGCCTCATAGGCTGAATGAGGAGGCGATAGACACCGCTCTCACAGTATCCCTCCTCATGAATTCAAAGCCGGTCGACGAGATCCACGTGATGAGGAAGATAGTCATAGACGGCTCAAACACAACCGGGTTCCAGAGAACTTGCGTGGTCTCACTGGGCGGGTCCGTAGGAAGGGAGAAGATAGGGATTCAACACGTAAGTGTTGAGGAGGACGCCGCCAGAAAGACTGGGGAGACTGAACAGACCTCAAACTACAGCATAGACAGACTTGGAATACCCCTAATCGAGATAGCGACCGCACCCTCGATCCGGTCGCCCCAAGAGGCTGAGGAGGTCGCTCTAGAAATAGGCAGACTGCTCAGGGCCACAAGGAGGGTGAAGAGGGGTATTGGAACGATAAGGCAGGACCTCAACGTCTCAACCAGGCAAGGGGCGCTGGTGGAGATCAAAGGCGTACAGAGACTCAACCTCATTGCAGAGATAGTTGAGGGTGAGGTGGCTAGGCAAATCTCTCTCTTGAAGATAAGAAGAGAACTCGAAGCCAGAGGCCTCGAAGAGGAAGATCTGAGAGAAGAATTCCACGATGTATCCAGCCCCTTTGCAGAGACAGAGTCCAAGGTGCTGACCGCCGCCCTCAAGAGGGGTGGAGTCGTCCTCGCAGCCCTGCTCCCGAAGTTTGGGGGCCTCGTAGGCATGGAACTTCACAAAGGAGTCAGACTGGGTACCGAGATGGCTCAGCGAGCAATCTTCTGGGGAGGGGTCGGCGGAATCTTCCACACCGACGAGTTACCCAACTACGGAGTATCACAGAGGGAGGTGCAGGAACTCAGGGAGAGACTGAACGCATCAGGAGGGGACGCCGTAGTCCTGGTCGCCGACTCCAAAGAGAAAGCACAGGAGGCCTTGAGGGCGGTCTTCGACCGGGCAAGGGAGTGCCTACTTGGAGTGCCCGAGGAGACCAGGGCAGCCAACGATGACGGAACGACGAGATATATGAGGCCCAGACCGGGGGCCGCAAGGATGTATCCTGAAACCGATGTCCCCCCAGTGCCCGTGACAGAGGAGAGGCTAGCCAGGATAAAGATGAATCTCCCACCCATGCCGGAGGATCTTGTAAACCAGCTCATCCAAACCTACAAGATAAACAGGAAACTTGCCGAGCAGTTGGCTGACTCAGACTACCTACAACTCTTTGAGGATTTGGCGGGAAGAACTAAGGTAGCTACCTCCTTCTTGGCGACAACCCTGACCGAGGTTGTCAAGAGTCTAGGTCGAGAAGGTGTCCCAGTTGATAACCTGAGCTGCGAGAAGATCACTGAGGTCTTCGGGGCAGTCGACTCAAACCTCACGGCGAAGGAGGCGGTTCCTGACCTCCTGAAGTGGCTTGCTCAAAGACCTGAGTCTAATGTTCAAGAAGCCGTTGAGAAGCTTGGTCTTGCCATGCTCACCGAGACTGAATTGAGAACCAAGATCAACACACTGCTGGATAAGAATGTGGAGTTGCTGAAGGAGCGGGGTGAGGTCTCAACTGGTAAACTGATGAATATGATAATGGCTGAGGTTAGGGGTAGGGTTGAGGCAAAGAAGGTTGATGAGTTGCTCAAGGAGGAAGTCGCTAAGCGATTGACCAGACCCTGATGGTGGCTTGCCTCATCTTTCTTGGGTCTCTCACCCTGTGACCTCGTCATCCTTCATTATGGCGTAGCCTGAGGTTTGGAAACGTTCCATGTCATGCGTCAAGTATGGGGTTAATGCGCTCTCCTCGCCTACGTTCTCAAAAGGTGCGCCGCATAGGCTGCAGATCCGTTCCTCCATTGTTGCCTGAACCTGAGGCATCCTAGACTCATTCGTTATGACGGCTATTCCGATCTCGGAGTCGTCTGGGTGATTCTGGTAGTTGGAACAGTTGAATAGAAGCCAGATACTCCACCTTGGCTCTTCGCACGGGACGTACAATTCAACCACACCGCACTAAGTAAGCGTTGGAAGAGTGTATAACGTTTGTGGGAGAGGGAAGTCGCCTTAGGCCTCTACGGCGGCTTCAACATGGAGATTGCACGTTCTAGGTGGACTTTGGCGTCCTCGTCAAGCTCCAACATCTCATTCGCCATCTTGGCAAAGGTCTCCCTAGCCTCGTGGCTGTGGGGGTTGAGCCTTTGTATGGCGTATACCGTCCCCCAGTTTTCCTTCATGACCTCGATATTCTGGAGGGTCTTCTCCAAGGATTCGGTGACGTAGTCTGTGAGAACCTTGCCTGAGGAGATTCTGTTTATGGCGGCAGAGAATACTAGTAACGCGTAGTGGTGGAGCACCTGAATGGCGGCCATAGCTTCGTCATGCTCCTTCACGGTCGCCTTCTTGACTACTGCGCCGGATTTAGCCAGTATCTTGAGTAACTCGTCGGTCAGAGGCCCACCCCTTGCCTGAACCGCTATCCACCTCTTACCCATCATATCCTTGACTTGGGGGCCGAAGAGCGGGTGTAGACTGAGGTACTCTATACGGGCTGGCGTCGAGTTTGCGACCGTGTCTGCGATACCTGTCTTGACGGAGGCCAGGTCCACAAGCAGTGACCCAGCCGTCATTCTCTGGCCTAGACTCTTGCATACCGCGACTGTCTCATCTATTGGGACAGATACTATCAGAATGTTGTTTCTGTGCGCTTCTTCAATAGGCGCCCACTCTACACCTAAGCCCTCGGCTGCCTCAATTGCCCTGCTTGCATCTCTTGAGATTATTCTCAGAGTCTCAATTTTGTCCTTCAGGTTCCTGGCCAGGAGAAGACCCATCTTCCCTGCGCCGCCAACGATACCTACTGTGAGTTTCAAAGGTTTCCCTTCATTTCTCAAGGCTGCATACTCCGTGTGAGGGGTGGGACTTACATTAACAGAAGGTGTATTTTACGATTCTTTCTGCACCTCAACACAGAGTTCTATGATCTCTTTGAAGATCTTTTTGGCAAGTTCCGGGTTGATCCCTCCCCTCTCAGCGTTGGCGGCAACCCTGTCCAAGACCTCCCTCTCTCTACCGTTGTCCCTTATGGGAAGTCCTTTCTGCAACTTCAATTTGGAAATCCTCTTCGCTAGGGCTACGCGTTCTCTGAGAAGAATGATTATCTGCCCATCCAGTCTGTCTATGTTTCTCCTTAGGTCACTCAAAGAATCCAAGAATATCACTTCTCAAAACTTGAGCAGCTACCCTTTATTGGATCAGTTGGTCGGCCGAAACAATATATACTGTTAACTCGACAGGAATGGCCTTCAGAACTATGCAATGGTCATTCTTCCCTCGGCCGTCATATTGACTTCTTCAAGGTTTGGGAGGTCGACTCTTCTTTGAGCGTTTGCTGTTGAGCGCGCGCCAACAGGTTTCATTTCCTTTTCAAGTCAATCCATTTCTTGTCAAGTCTTGCCATGCCTTCCCAGCCACGATCCATGAATAAAGCGTCGACTGTGGAAATTGCGGCCATGGCTTCAATCACAGCGTAGATTCTTCCAAGTAGGGTCGGGTCTCTTCTTGTTATTGGGCTTATCTTTTCTTCTTTCATCTCTCTCATATTGATGGAGGGCTGCTCCACTGAGACTGTCGGCGTAGGCTTGACAGCCACTCTGACGACAACGTCTTCACCATTTGTCATTCCTCCCAGTACGCCGCCCGCATTGTTTGTTTTGAATCTGACTTTACCGTTCTCAAGGTAGGGATGGTCGTTAAATTCGGAGCCCTTCATATTGCTGCATTTGAATCCGGCTCCAAATTCTATGCCTTTGACCGCTCCTATGCTCATTATTGCGTGAGACAGCATTGCACTGAATTTGTCGAAAACAGGTTCGCCTAGGCCGGCCGGGACATTGTGAATAATGAGTTCAATAATTCCTCCTGCGGTATCTCCCTCCCCCTTTATTTCTAGGACTCTCTCTATCATTTTCTCAGCTGCTTCAAGATCTGGACAGTTTATCTCATTTTTTCGATAGTTCTTCTTGACCTCTTCGAAGCTCATTTCTCTGGCTTTTATTCCCATGCACTCCTTTGTGTAGGCAATTACCTCAATATTGTCCCGTGCAAGAATGATCTTTGCTAGGGCGCCTGCTGCGACTCTGCTGACTGTCTCCCTTCCTGAGGCTCTTCCTGCTCCACACCAGTCCGCAGCTTCCCCGTATTTGAGGAAGTAAGTGTATTCTGCGTGGCCTGGTCTAATGAGGTCTTTGTAGTCACGATACTGTTCTATGTGTTCTTGTTTGGTGTCGACATTGTAGACGATCATTCCGATGGGGGCGCCTGTCGTCACCTTGTCTTGGCCGATTCCAGCGAAGATGTGGACCTGATCGGTCTCTTTTCTGGGAGAGTCGAGCGCACCTTGTCCGGGGCGTCTCTTGTCCATCTCTTTCTGAATCATTTCATCGGTGATCTTCAGTCCTGGTGGAACGCCGTCGACGATTACGGCTAAACCACTTCCTTCTCCTATTCCGTAGGATTCCCCGCATGTTGTAACCCTGAAGACTCTGCCAAATGCGTTCCCTAACACTCTACTACACCTCTATACGCATCCTCGAGCCCAGGCTCTTCATTACTTCGACATAGCTGGGGAATGTTGCCTTTATGGCTTCGGCCTTATCAATCTCAGTCTTTCCTTCAGCAATCATTCCTGCGAGACTCAGAGCCATGACGACGCGGTGGTCATTATGGCCGTTTAACTTGGCTCCTCTTAGCCGACTGTGCTCAACAATCATTCCGTCCTCAGTCTCCCGCACCCTCGCACCCATCTTTGACAGTTCCTCGGTCATCACCCTTATCCTGTCCGTCTCTTTTATTCTCGCGTGGGCGACGTTTCTTATGGTAGTCCTGTCCTCGGCATAGCATCCTAAGACCGCGATTGCGGGCAGTGCGTCAGGCGTGTTGTTGAGGTCGAGTTCACAGCCGCGTAGTCTAGACTTGTTGACTATGATTCTCTTCTCATCAACCTTTATGTCTGAACCCATTTTCTCAAGATAGTTCAAGACATCTTTGTCTGCTTGCACATCATTTAGGTCGAGATCCTTGACTGCTACGTTGTCTCCGAGCATGGCTGCTGCTGCCAGTAAGAATGTTGCTGAACTCCAGTCTGAAGGGATTGTTCTTTCAAAGGCAGAGTATTTCTGATTTCCGTAGACTATGACCTTCTTGAAGTCTCTATTCTCATAGTTTATGCAGAGCCCGTCTAGCCACCTCAATGTCATTTCAATATAGGGAACCTCGCAGCAGTTCAAGACCTCTATTTCACTGTCTTGTTCCAACATGGGACAGGATATCAAGAGGCTCGATAGGTATTGAGAACTCCTGCAATCTAGTGTTGTCTTTCCCCCTATCATTCTTCCCTGTATTTCGATTGGGGGACAACCGTTTCCATTTATGGAGAAGGCTGTTGCGCCAAGGTCTCTTAACGCTGACAGGAGCGGCTCAACGGGCCTTCTTCTTATCGACTCGTCACCGTCGATGATGATTCTCTTGTCTGCAAGAGCCGCCACGGATGCGATGAAATTTGTCGTCGTCCCTGAGTTGAGAGTATTGATCGCACTTCTCCTTACATTCGGATGGCCAGCGAAGCCGGTGACATCAAATTCTCCCCCAGACCGCCTAATGGTCTCTGCTCCTAATGCTGAGCATGCATCTATTGCCGCCTCAGTATCTTCCGACTCTAGTGCGTTCTTGAGTGTTGATTTTCCTTCTGCAAGAGAAGCAAATACCAAAGCTCTTATTGTGTGTGATTTTGAACCAGGGACGTTTGATTCGCCGCTGATTCTCTCGGTCTCTTCAATTATCAACTTCATCTAGAAGCATTGCTCCGAAGATTCCGTTCCGCCAATGTTCACTCTGCATTTGTGTCGGTCCGTGACCATGTCTCAATTGGTCAATGGATTGGCTGGCGGCTTTGTTTCATCATCTTTTCTCAGGAGGAATCGATCCTTTTTTTTGGGGCGTCTCAATTGAGTCTCATTCCCTCATATATTGCTCTGAGGTCGTCGATGGTCAGTTGACCCGGAGCCGTCTCGGCCCCTGCCTCTAGGGAGGCTATTGTGAAATAGGACCCGAAGATTGGGCAGGCTACCCTAGAGATCTTGCCATGTTCGCCCATGGCAAAACAGACTATCTTAAAGTCTCTGGAAGCCTTCTGCAGGAAGTGTAGGGTGACGAGGTTGTCTTGAATGGATCTGGCTGTGGTGACGACCTTGCAAACGTCAGGTCTGTATCTTGAGATCCTGCCCAAAACCTTCTCCAGTTCCGGGAGTGGTGGGGTCGATTCTAGGTTGTGGTGAGAGGTTATTGTCTTGGCTCCTGAAGCTCTGATCGCGTCTATCTTCTCACCCAGCTTTTCGCTTGAGTCCTCAAGGTCGACGTAGTCGAATCCGGCTTGTGCTGCGTCAAGGAGAGTTCGGAACCTCTCATCTTCACTGCCTCTGAACTCCCCCCCTTGACTGGTTGGCCTGTTTGTAGCTATCTTCGGGACCTCTGTCTGCAAGCCGATATCTTTCAGTTCTGCGGGCCTCTCTAGACGGTCGAGTCTTATCTCGACGAGGTCAGCGCCTTTACGTTCGGCTTTGTCCCGGAGGGCCTTCCCCTCGTCTGCTGACCGCGGCATGACCGAGACGCATATCTTGGGTTTCACCGCTCTATCACCGATTCCTCCTCAACCTTGGTTCCGAAATGTCTTCCACCGGTCTCGATCCTTGCCAGGACTTTGTCGCCAGGCTTAATCTCTGAGACGGACTTCGAACCTTGCTTGGTGACCAGGCGAACAGTCTCTGCATTCTGGAGGATTATGTTATAGTTTCGGCCTCCACTTCTTGTCTCCAGCATTATCATGGGCCGCCATTCTATCTTGACCCTGCAGATGTTGGTTGTTCTCGTATTGCCTTCTGAGTCGACGATCATGACTTCGTCTCCACTCTTGAGCTCTGATAAGTAGCGGGTTCTGTCAGGAGCGGCCAACAAATATGAGGCTACTGGCCCCGCGTTAACCCTGAACGGTCGCGGTTCAACGTGAGGGTTCTCTATAGTCTCCGACTCCACCAGGAAGAGGCCTGAAGACTGGCTTCCCACAAGGACTCCTTCTCTCGGCCTCATCAGGTCACATGTATCCACACAGACCCTGGCGCCTGTGCCCAGGGGTTTGACCCGGATGATCTCAGCCTCGGTCAACGAAACCCTGACAGGAGTCTTCTTGATTATACTGGCGACGGACCGAATCTCTTCTGGGTTGTCGGTTCTGTAGACGACTCCATCCGCTCCAAGCTGCAGTGTTTCGATCGCCAGTCTCGCTTCTTCTGGACTTGATACCTGCATCAATACCTTAACTCTGTTTCTCAACTTCGCGACCATGTTCTCGAGCGGTATCGTCTTCCAGTTTGTGCATCCGAGGATGACGTATCTTGCTCCCAGGTTGGCCGCGTCAGTAGCCTTTGCCTCGTCTCGGCCGGTGTATATGGTGACTCTGGCCGCTATGTCTTTAGCTGGGACTCTTGCCGAGAGGATATCGTCGGCTTCTTGAAACTCGACTGTCCTGATGTTTGCGCCCTCGAAGTTGCCTGCAATGGCTTTCTTGGATCCCTTGGTCAGACTGTGGTCACTTGCTGAAACCAGCAGGACATCTGCGACCTCTGAGGCTGATGCCAGCAGCTTCTCCTTCAGGTTTGCAGGTAGCTCTTCAGGTATCTCTACCCAGAGTTCTTTCATTCCTTCTCACCTACGATCCTCTGCGCGTTCTCAACACTGGCCCCCTCGTGGACGATGGCTGAGAGAGCCTTGGTCATAAGTTCCGGGTTCGGATGTTGGAAGACGTTCCTTCCAATCGATACGCCTGCCGCCCCCGCTTTGATCGAGTTGTAGACCATCGTCAGGAACTCCCTTACACTCTCTGTCTTGGGTCCGCCCGCGATCACTATTGGTACTGGGCAACTTGAGACTACCTCCTTGAAGGTTTCCGGGTCTCCTGTGTAGTTTGTCTTGACCACGTCGGCGCCCAGTTCCGCTCCGAGTCTTGCGGCGTGACCTACCGCTGCGGGGGCATGTTCACTCTTGATTGCCGGTCCTCTCGGATACATCATGGCGAGAAGCGGAATCCCGAACTCGTCGCAACTGTCTGCGACCCTCCCGAGCTTGCCGAGCATCTCATGCTCCTTCGGTGCACCCACATTTATGTGGACCGAGACGGCCTCTGCGCCGAGTCTTATTGCCTCGGTTACTGAGCATACCTGCTGTTTCCACAGTGGGTCTGGGCCTAGGGAGGTGCTTCCAGACAGGTGTATTATCAGTCCCGCTTGTCCAGCGTCTATGTTCCTTGCTATTCCTTTGTGGACGAGGATTGCGTCTGCTCCTCCACGGTTGAGTCTGTCGATCATGCTCTTCATGTCTTTGAGTCCTTGGATCGGGCCGACTGTTACACCGTGGTCCATCGGGACTATGACGGTCCTATTGTCCTGCCTGAATATTCTCTGGATTCTTCTTCTCTTACCGCTGCTCATTTTAGTCACCTCCTAAATGTAGCCTGTTGCCCTGAAGTATTCTGAGTTCAGTATGGAGCATCCCGCCGCTCCCCTGACAGTGTTATGGCCCAGTACTATGTATTTGATGCCCCCTGATGCGTCGTCCTTCCTGACACGTCCTACAACGACAGACATCCCTTTGCCCTCCATTCTGTCGAGCCTGGGTTGGGGCCTATCCTCCTCATACCTTACTACTATGGGGTTCTTGGGAGCTGTCGGCAGCCCCAGTCTTTGAGGTTCCCCATGGAACTTCGCCATCACCTCAGCCACCGCCTGTGGCTGCGCTTCCTTCTGGGTCTCGACGAACACGGCCTCTACGTGTCCGTCGGTTGTGTTGACCCTGTGGCAGCTGGCCGAGATCTTAAACTCCGCAGGCTTCATGGGGTATCCCAAGATCTTCTGGGTCTCCCCCTGCACCTTCTCCTCCTCATTCTTGATGAAGGGTATCACGTTGTCCGTTATGTCTAGTGAGGCGACGCCGGGATATCCGGCTCCAGAGACCGCCTGCATGGTTGAGACTGTGACCCTTCCTATTCCAAATTCGTCCTTGAGGGGTTTCAGAGATAGCGTCAGGATTGCGGCGGTGCAGTTCGGGTTTGTGACTATGGCGCCGCTCCAGCCTCTTCTCTTCCTCTGCTCGTCTATCATTCTTGAGTGTTCCCAGTTGACCTCAGGGTTGAGGATTGGTACGTCCTGATCCATCCTGTGAGACGAGGCGTTGCTGAAGACCATGTATCCTTCCTCTGCAAATTTCTCCTCAGCCCTTCCAGCCTCCTCGGGGGGTAGAGCTGAGTAGACTATGTCCACATCGCCGACTGCTTTGGTATCGACTGGAAGGACCTCGAGCTCCCTAACGTCTTCTGGGATGGCTGTCGGAAGCCTCCATTTCGCCAGTTGCCCATACTTGAGGCCGATACTCCTCTCTGAAGCGGCCAAGGCCTCTACCTTGAACCACGGGTGTCCATGAAGTAGCTCTATGAACTTCTGGCCTACCATTCCAGTTGCTCCAAGAATCGCTACCTTCAACATTTCTAATTCACACCAAGCGCTTTCTTAATCATATAGAGAGCCTTCTCCCTCTCGGCATAATCGACAAAGACTAGGATGCTGGATGTTATGGTGAGTATGCCGAAGATGTTTATGCTGTTGACTCTGAGGATCTCCGAGATTTTCCCTATGACGCCAGGAGTCTCCTCGAGCCCCACGCCTTTGACCCTCAAGTAAGCTAGGTTTTCGCGAGCAGTCATTGAAATGGTCTCAGGGTGTCTGAGCATGGTCTTGTGGAGGTCTTGATACAGTGGACCGAGATTACCTTCTTGTGATGTATATAGAATTATTGAGTCTGCGTTTGCTGACAGGCCGAGTAACTCTGTTCGACTCTCAACCTCTTCAGCCAGTTCAGAGATGATGCTTGGGTTTCTAGACAATCCGTGGCCGACCACGGTCAATGCTGCCGCCTGTCCTGGGGATGTCAACTCAACCGCGAGTTCAGAGGCTATTGAACCGGTGATTCTGGTTCCCTCGGAACCTAGGTTGCCCCGGGAGAAGTTGATCACTCTAGCGTCTATCCTAGGATCCTTGTACTTGAGTGCCTTTCTATGTATGAACTTCTTGCCTGAGTCCGCCAGCTCGACCAGAACGTTGACGTCGACTTCATCGAGTCTTTTGGCGTCTGGCACAAGCTTCGGGTCGGCGGTCATGATTCCGTCTGAGTCCGTTACCAAGACTACCTCGTCTGCGTCCAAGGCTTTGGCTAGAATGAAGGCTGTGGTGTCACTGCCTCCTCTACCGATCGTGCTTATAGCTCCATTCCTAGTTCGGCCCACAAATCCAGCTATGACTGGGACAGTCCCCTCCATCAGCATTGGGAGAATGTGCTTCTTGATTCTCTCTTCACATTCGGTCAGGATCGGGTTTGCATTCGAGAAATTGTCGTCGGTAATTATGGGCCAGTCCCCATCGCTCGGGTCGAAGTATCTGACCTTCAACCCCTCTGCCTTCAGGGCGGCAGCGAAGACTCTTGCGCTGGTTCTCTCACCCATCGAGAGGATGTCGTCAGCATCATGCTTCTCAACACCCCTCCCTGATGAGTTCCGCAGGATCTCAAGGAGTGTATCTGTAGTCTTCCCCATTGCTGAGACGACTACGACGACTTTGACTCCCCTCCCTATTTCTTTCGCCACAGACTTTGATGCCTTTGCTATTCTTTCACTGTCAGCTAGGCTTGAGCCTCCGAACTTGGCGGCAATGATCTTATGGGGTTTCGGCTGCTCCGCTGGTGTGTTTGGAAATTCCTGAGAGGAGGTATTGCTTCGCAGTCTTCTTGTCCTTGATTGTGCGACGGCCTGTGGACCCTTTTGGTCAAAGCTCGTCGATGACTTAGCAGGTAAGCTTGAAACAACACTCTGCGTAAACGCCATCACCGAAAAGACGGTCACCCATTCTCTTCACCTTCCGCAGAGGATTGGCAAGTGACTCTGTGAGCCAAATATATTAATGTATCGACCGAAATGTTGCTATTCAAGTGCTACTGGGAAGAAATGGATTTGAACAGTCAGCTCTTTGGTCGGTTAGTCGTCGAGGAGGGCTAAGTCTTGTGCGGCATCTTTGGCGCCGTCTTGAAGGACGGACAGGCTGCGCCTATAATACGTCAGGCCTTGGAGCGTCTCGAGTACAGGGGATACGACTCTGTAGGTTTAGCCACAGTCTCAGGGAATGAACTGGTGGTAAAGAAGGACCGCGGATCCATCAAAGATGTTGATTCGAAACTGAGACTTGACGAAATGGAAGGAAGGGTGGGTGTGGGTCACACAAGGTGGGCGACTCACGGTATCCCCTCAATGGAGAACGCTCACCCCCACCTCAGCTGTGACGGAAAAATCGCGGTTGTACACAATGGAATAATTGAGAACTTCCTCGAACTGAGGAAGAAGCTTGAGGAGAGAAATCACAGATTCAGGTCGAGGACAGATACCGAAGTCGTCCCCCACCTGATTGAAGAGTATGTTGCCGATGGTGAAGACTTTGTCGAGTCGGTCAGGCTGGCAGCTAGGCAGCTTGAAGGTTCATACGCTGTTGCAGCAATCTCAACAGCCAAACCAGACTCAATAGTATGCCTGAAGAAAGAGAGTCCACTGGTCATTGGGCTTGGAGAACTATCAAACTACTGTGCGTCTGACGTCTCAGCATTCCTGCCCCTGACAAGAAGAGCGATTTTCCTGGAAGAAGAAGACCTAGCTATACTTGGGCCGGACCAAACTGAGCTTCTCAACTTCAGAACAGGACAAGAACTCATACGCGACGTCTCTCACATTACTTGGAGTCCCGAGGACGCTGCGAAAGGTGGATACAGACATTTCATGCTCAAAGAGATCCGTGAGCAACCCTCAGCAATAAGGAACGCCCTCAGGATCCAGACTATATACTATGACCTCATGGCGTCAAAGCTGGACAGGGCCGAACAGGTTTTTCTCCTCGCCTGCGGCACATCCTACCACGCCTGCCTTGCGGCATCCTACCTGTTTACGAGGCTGGCGAGGCTTCGCACCCAGCCTGTGATTGCGTCCGAATTCATTGAGCAGCACGGCCACACGATTGACAAGAACTCAGTCGTCTTGGCTGTCAGCCAGTCGGGTGAGACCGCCGATACGCTTGAAGCTGTACGTCTCGCAAAGAGTATGGGCGCCTCCATAATAGGTATCACAAACATGATGGGCTCAACCGTCACGAGGCTCTCTGAGGTCTATATAGGTCAGAATTCAGGGCCCGAGGTCAGTGTCGCCGCAACAAAGACCTTCACTTCCCAAGTCTCAGTCTTGACGAGGCTCGCTCTAGTCTTGGCTGAAAAACGAGGAACGATCCCGACCGAGGAGTTGACCAAACTCAAAGATTGCCTCTTGAAGGTTCCGGCGGACATGGAGAAGGCTCTCCAAGTCGAGCCAAAGATTCGCGAACTTGCACATAAGTACAGAGAGAGGTCGAGCTTCTGCTTCCTGGCGCGAGGCATAAATGTAACTACTGCTCTGGAGGCAAGGCTGAAGCTTCTCGAACTCTCATACCTACCTTCTCTCGCATATCCCGCGGGTGAGAGCAAACATGGATTCATCGCGGTCGTCGAGTCGGAATACCCGATAGTCTTCGTCGCCCCAAAGGACGAGACTCACCACAAGATTGTTGGAAACATCATGGAGATGAAGGCCAGAGGTGCAGCAACCATTGGGGTCATTGAGGCTGGCGATGAGAAACTGAAAACCATACTTGACGATTATGTTGAGATTCCTGTTCCTGTGACGAGTCTACTCTCACCCCTGGTATACGTGATTCCTCTCCAGCTGTTCGCCTATTGGTCAGCTGTCGAGAGAGGGCGAGATCCAGACAGACCCAGAAACTTGGCGAAGTCAGTTACAGTAGAATAGCATCTTTCAGGTCTACTCACATTTTGGACGGTCTCGATATTCCAATATATTGCAAGTGCATGTCAAAATGAGTAGGTCTCCTTCGTGTTGTCAGTCTCATGATTTGAATAGCCAACGTCATTCGGGTGAGGCCATTCTTACCCTTCAACTCAAAAGGTGAATTGATGGATCAACAAATGATCAGCAGAATAACGGTGAGCCTGACAAAAGCATCGAACCTGTTAAGTCAAATCAGTCAGAATGTTGAAAGTGAAAGTGCGAATATGAAATCACCGTTGTGGCGATCTGCCGCGGAAGCAGAGTACGCCGCCTTTCTTCTGGCTCTTGGCGGTGGGCTGCTTGAGTACTCCCCTGAGCTGGAAGCTGCCTCCGCCACCCATTTAACAACCAGAGAGACCTTAGACTATTCAAGGAGACTGCTTGATGAAGCTGCCCAACAGTTGGTGAGAGACGATAGGTTGGCGTACACCAACATCAGGACGGCAATACATCTGCTTAGAAGCCTAGAAAAGAGAATCCGCCAGGAATCAGCGTAGGCCGGAGAATCCTTTTAACTGCAACTATGAGTCTCACTTAGGTTCCCAGAGTTTGAGCTGGTCGACGCAATGATAGTTGTTCTGGCTGGTGGCGTGGGGGCTGCGAAGTTCCTTCAAGGTCTGACCAGAGTCGTACGCGACGAGGAGCTGGTCATCGTGGCCAATATAGGTGATGATGTGGAGTTCTTTGGGCTTCACATTTCGCCTGACCTAGACACATTAATGTACGCCTTGGCGGGTCTCGTTGACGAAGAGAAAGGGTGGGGGCTTCGAGGCGACAGCTTCAATTTCCTTCAAATGATAGAGGATTACGGGTATGAGGCGTGGTTTAGAGTCGGGGACAAAGACCTTGCAACCCATATCCTGCGTACCCATCTCTTGCAGGGAGGCTACAGTCTCTCCGAGGTCACAAGGAAGTTCTGCAACGATCTCCAAGTAAGACAAGTGATCTTGCCGGTGACAGACGACTCTGTTCGAACAAGAGTGGAGACCGATGACGGGCTTCTCGATTTTCAAGAGTATTTCGTCAAACGTAGATTCGAAGCCAACGTGAGAAACATTCTCTTCGAAGGTTCCGAATCGGCGCGACCCAACCCCGAGGTCTTGGAGGCCATTGGAAGATCTAGAGGCATAATCTTTGCTCCAAGCAACCCGATTGTCAGCATCGGCTGCATACTCTCCATACGAGGAGTCAGAGAGGCTCTCAAGGAATCTGAGGTGAGAAAAGTGGCCATCACACCTCTTATAGCAGGAAAACCGGTGAGAGGTCCAGCCGACAGAATGATGAGGGGATTGGGGATGGAGTCCTCTGCCTTTGGTGTTGCAGTGGTTTACAGGGGTCTCATCGACAGTCTCATTATTGACGAGCAGGATTCAAACCTCAAAGATCGGATTGAGGGTTTAGGAATCCAAGCCGTTACAACAAATACTCTGATGACTACACTAGAATCCAAGATCATGCTTGCGGAGATCGCTTTGAAAGCACTCAAGGGATGATTCATGTATATCTGGGTTGTTGTTCCTGTCAAGAGACTTTCAGAATCCAAGGTCAGACTCGCATCATCGCTGAGCCCAATCCAGAGAAGAGATTTGGCTCTTAAGATGTTGCAGCATGTCTTGAAGACTCTGAAGAAGTTGACTGGCCACGTAATGGTTATTGGTTCGGATGACGAGGTCAAGAAGGCTTCAAGAGACTACAATGTCCCATTTGTCGCGGACAAGACCGACTCACTCAACCGCGCTGTTGGTCAAGCCATTGACCGATGCGTCAGGAAAGGATCGGAGGCCGTACTCATAGTGGCAGCCGACCTGCCTTTTCTTTCAAGCAGTGACCTCGAGCAACTATTAGAAACAATAGAAGATGAATCGGTCACAATATGCCCCTCAAAAGACTGTGGAACCAACGCCCTCTTCCTTCGTCCTCCAGAAGCGATACCGACTAGGTTCGGTTCACGCAGTCTGCTAAGTCATATCCAAGAGGCTATGAGAAGAGGCAGAAAATATAGAATCTACTGGTCGCCCGGCCTCTCGTTCGATGTGGATACCCCTGAAGACCTCAGATTGCTTGAACCATTCAGTAGGTAGGACGGTTCTCTCTCAAACTAGGCTTCATGTTCGGCTCTTTCAAACCGACTATGTGGGCGCCAATACCGCTTCGACAATCTTCCTCTTCTTCACTATCTCCATTAGAACTCCGATGATGGCGATTTCGAACCAAGCCTTAGTCTGGACGGCCAGTATGAGCGCGTCGGTGAAGCCTGAGGCTATTTGCGCGGGCAGGAGCAGCCTAGTCAGGAACTTGAAGAGAATGTAGATGTGGATACTCTCAGGAACAAATCCAAGTACTACGGCTAGGAACGGTCGAGTTCTTCTTCCGAGCAACCCGAAGAACAATCCAGATAAGGCTTTACCAACGGTCAAACCTACAAATCCGAGAAACGGACCAAGCCATCCGATAACGCCAAACTCGTAGTAGGGGGCTATGCCCACGAGGGCCCCCGTAATCATGCCCATAGCCGGACCCAGATAGATAGCTACTATCGCAGTTGCGAGGTTTGAGAAGTCGAGGGCTACCTGGGGATGGAATCTGCCAACATACATTGAGATGAAGGCCAAGACGTTTCCGAGAGCTGCCATTGAAGCCACCAAGGCAACACTCTTTGTTAAGGAATACTCATTGCCTCTCACCTTGATCACTTCAATCTTCTTCTCTATTACAACATATTTAAGGTGAGTTAAGGTTGATTGAGAAGTCGAGCAAACCTCAAGCCCGGCTAGTGAGATGAATTCTAGACTTGGCTTCAGGTAATTCTGTTTGGCTTGTCCGAAGTCGGTGATGGACAGGTAAGAGATAGTCTTCGAGTTCAGAGGTCAACATCCTTTCAAAGAACGGGTTACTTTGCTCGTCTATCGATCACCTCCCAAGTTGATGGGCCTGTTCCAATCAACATCACCGGTCGTCGTGTCTCATCCTCAACTTTCCTGATAAACTCCTTGGCTTTGTCTGGTAGCTCTTCAAATCTTCTTACGCCAGCGGCCTCGGGAGAGATCAAGTCTATCTTTGTTATCGCAAGTTGCGTTGCTCCGTTGAGCATTATCGCCCTCCTCGCGAGTTCAAAGTTGAACGGCGCAGCCCTGCGGGGCCTTCCGGTCACGGTTCCATACTCTACCCATCCTCTCTTGAGAACCTCTTCTTTGCTGAGCTGACCCTGAAGCTCTCCCTCACCGACCCTTGTCACGAAAGACTTGAAGACCAGGGTGACGTCCGAAATTCTTGTCGGCCCCAAACCTATGTCAGAGCAGACGGCTGAGGCGCAGACGTCTTTTGATGTACTGTATGGGTAGGTACCGTGGTATAGCGAGAGAAAAGTTCCCTGAGTACCCTCTACAAGTACTTCACCACCTTTTTCCAGCGCATCATTCACTGCGTGGGGGACATCTGTGAGGTATCTCCTCAACTCCGGAATATCTCTTGCGACCTTTGCGGATCTTAAGGCTCTGTCTGCATTGCATGCTCCAACCCCACTCTTGGTTGACCCAACCTTTCTGGATAGATGATTTGACTCGATCTCAGCTTTGACGTGTTTGTTCTCGATTATCGCGCATTGGGGGTCGAGTCCCACTCTGGACTCTGTTCCCGTCAGCGCAATCTCTTTTAGGAGGATTTCCGGGTCGACGGCGACTCCTGGCCCGATGAGGAGTTTACTATCTTTGTTTGGGAAGCCGCTGGGAATCATTCTCAGAGAGTAGGTCTTTCCCTCGAACTCCACAGTATGCCCAGCGTTGGGTCCGACCCCTCCCCTTACGACTATCGAAGGCTTATCTTTCAGGGCTAGGTAGGAAACGATTTTCCCCTTGCCTTCGTCACCAAAGAATCCACCAACAACCACGTTACAAGGCATGAAGATGACGCTCCCAAAGCCTTTCGAGTTATCTTCAAGAGATTTGTTGGATGTAAAGGCTGGTTAGTATGCCTTTAAAGCTTCTTCACGGTGCGGGCCTAGAGGGTCACTTGCCTGGAGTATCTGCCGGACAGAGGTACAGCCTATTGCCTCGTAGCTCAAACCTCAATGGATTATTCTTGGCAAGTAATTTGGGGTCCAGAACTATCTCTCTGGTCAACCTTCTCTTATGGAACCACAGTGATAGGACCATCTGTGGCTTGTGGCCCAGCTCAACAAGCCGCTTGTAAAAGTGGAGTAGAGTTTGGAGATCATCAGGGTAGATGTAGGCCATATCTTGTGGGCAACGCTTACACTCGACAAGTTTTGTGACACCGTTTTCGGAAAATATTACAACGTCGACTTTCAAGCTTCTGGCGCTGTGAATCCGAGGATATTTCCTATACCTATTCATGATCTTCTCTTCGTGTCTTCTTCCACGGTGATAGCGCGTCAAGGTTCCCACCTAAACCGGAAAACTAGCAGTCTTTGATCTTGTGACAAATCTTGAGAGTATGGGCGATTCCCGATAATAGGTTTTGACCTAGATAACAGGCAGTAATGTCCACCTTTCTCCTCTGTGCTATATTGACCAAATTCTCTATAAGAGATCTCGCATATTTGATCGAGGTGTTGGTGGAGCTGTTGTCTGAAAGGCAGCAACCGAAGGTTCGTTTCTCCACGAGATTACCCAACGGTGACTTTCTGAGCTTCGCCGTCTGGCAAGGTAAGTCCGACCCCTCCGCAGAGGTATTGACTATCCAAATTAGACATTTCAAGGATGAGTTCTGGGAGACTGTTGGGAGGCTGGCTGTATACAGAACCGCGGACGGAAGGTATACACAGCTTCCAGAGACCAGAGGCAAGACACAGGCTAGGCAAGAGGATCTGGGCCGTTGAACCCCCCGATAGCGAGAGAGTGCCCAGAGAATGTTATAATAATCGATTGAGGTTGTCCTTGTAACTGTCAGGGTGTTCGGCATGGTCAAGTACGTCTTCATAACTGGCGGTGTGATGTCTGGGATTGGAAAAGGTGTCACGGCTGCTTCTATCGGAAAGATTCTGCAGTCAAGAGGAATGAATGTTACAGCGGTCAAGATAGATCCTTACCTCAACGTTGATGCTGGGACAATGAACCCCCGCGTTCACGGCGAGGTCTTCGTCACGGAGGATGGTGGCGAGACGGACATGGACTTGGGAACCTATGAGCGGTTCCTCGACGTGAACATACCTAGAGAACACAACGTAACGACAGGTCAGATCTATCTTTCTGTGATCGGTAAAGAAAGGAAGGGGGAATTTCTGGGGAGATGTGTCCAGATAATACCGCATGTCACGGACGAGATCAAAGAGCGGATAAGGTCTATAGCAAGAAGAAGTGGCGTTGACTGCGTTACAGTCGAGATCGGCGGAACGGTGGGAGACATTGAGAGCCTACCTTTCCTTGAGGCTACACGCCAGATGAAGCTGGAAGAAGGCTCAGCCAACATCATAACCGTCCATGTTACTCTAGTACCGTTCCTTGAGGTTGTCGGTGAACAGAAGACAAAACCCACCCAGCACAGTGTCCAAGAACTTCGAAGGATTGGGATCCAGCCTGACGCAATTGTAGCCAGGAGCCAGAATCCACTCAAAGTAGACGTGAGGAAGAAGATTGCGCTATTCTGCAATGTTGAAGAGAGGGCTGTCTTCACGTCCCCTGACACTATAAGTGTATATGAGGTTCCTCTGATCCTTGACGACCAAGGAATGGGCGATTATCTTTCCGAGAGGATGGGTGCAAGAACAAGGAAACCCGACTGGCAAGATTGGAAAAGAATGCTGGAGGGATTCATAAACCCAAAGTATACGGTGCAGATAGCGGTGTGTGGAAAATATGCTGAACTGGCGGACTCATACGTAAGCATTAACGAAGCTCTAAAGCACGCAGGGGCCGCCAACGACGCTCAGGTCAAGATAAGCTGGATCGAGACCGAGACATTCGAAGAGGACCGTTCCAGACTCAAAGAAATTGACAATTATGACGGGATCCTAGTGCCTGGAGGATTTGGTGCTCGAGGAACAGAAGGAAAGATAATGGCCATATCCTATGCACGCGAGAAAAACATCCCCTTTCTAGGGATATGCTTCGGTTTCCAGATGGCGATAGTTGAGTTTGCAAGACATGTGGGCCTGAGCGGGGCCAACTCTACAGAGGTCAGGCCTGACACTCAAGATCCTGTTGTAGACCTGATGCCGGAACAGAAGTCGATTGAAACGAAAGGTGCCACCATGAGGCTGGGAGCTAACAAGATATTATTGACGCCTGGGACACTCGCCCAGAGACTATACCGCACAGATGTAATTTACGAAAGGCACCGCCACCGCTACGAGGTGAACCAGCAGTACCTTGAAAGGCTCGAGAAGGCCGGCCTCACCTTCTCCGGCAGGAGCCCAGACGGCTCGCGCATGGAGATACTGGAGATTCAAGGCAGAACCTTCCATCTTGCAACCCAGTTCCACGGCGAATTCAAATCGAGGCCTAACCGGCCAGCCCCAACCTACAATGGCTTCATCAAAGCTTCCCTAGAGAGGGCGCTTACTAGGAGCCGTAATCAATGATCAGATACGGCTTCATTTGGTTTTGAAGAATTCCTGTGGAGATACCGGCAATTAAGTTCCAGCCTAACCAGCAGGGCTGCGACGGAGCCGTAAATTGCTGCGAAATAATGGATTCCAAGCTTCAGTCGTTAAGAGTGTCGATAAGGGTTTGAGGAATCCTAGACCTGATCGCCCTAACTAGAGGTATGGCCACTACTGTACCTATCATCATCTGGCCGATGTTGATAGGTACCTCAGCTATTGCCGCCACACCGAGTAGAAACTGCTCATAGATGAAATATCCTGTTACCATCTCAGCCCCTCCAATCAGAACTGCGAAGATCTGCCAACTCAGACTTGGACCATACCTGAGAGAGACATATAACACAGTGGCTGCGGCCAGTACAGATAATGCGATCCAGAATGTTGTGGGAACTGTAATTCGAAAACCGATAAGCATCACCGGTGAGGCAAGGGTAAACTCCATCAAACCAGCGTAGTAACCGACACCAATAATGAAGATAATGGCGGCTAAGAGCGCTGTGGCGGCGAACATAAGGAGTCTCCTAAACCCTGGACTCAAGGATTCATATGGTTCTCTCTTGGCTAGGAAGCCGACTACAGCCCCCTCCAAACCTTTTATCACCAGAGTCGCGGGTGCATATATCGCGTAGCCTAATGCCAAGTCAGCAATCATAGATCCCAGACCGCCTGTCAATCCGCCGACTGAAGAGCCGAAAAGGATCGCTGAGACGTAGATCGCGGTCTCCCCAATATTGAAGTATCCTCTGGTCGCCGGAACACTCACCGAGAAAGACATTGTAGCTACAGCGATGAGTGCTGTAAAGACTGCAGCCACACTAACCTTCAAAGTCCGTTTCGAGACCGGCAACTCAGGCAATACTCATAACCTCAAAGCTCGGTCATCACATAGGAACACAACCAATGCTAAGTATGTATGGCTTAATATCCTCTTTCGTCGGTAGTATCTGGCGAGGCATACTTGCACATCCCCAAGAAGTTCAGAACCCTTGCGGAGAATGATTTCAGAATTCTTGCAGTTGCTGAAATCTTGATGAAGAGTCACGAATTCGTTCCCCTCGAGCACATAATCCGTTATTCGAGGCTCCGAAGTGATGAGGTAACTTTCAGAGTCAGTATATTGTCCAAGGGTCGGTTTCTCGCTGGACCTTCGAAGAGCCTTCTTGGTTACCAAGGTTATGCGTTGACATCGCATGGTTATGATGCTCTGGCCCTTCAAGCTCTCGTCAGTTCTGGGGTGGTTGAGGCGCTCGGCAAATCCTTGGGGGTTGGAAAGGAGGCGGATATCTATGCGGCGCTGGATTCACGGGGAAAAGAGTGTGCCGTGAAGTTCCATAGGTTGGGCAGGACAAGTTTCAGGCAGACTCTAAGGAAGAGGGGATATGTTGCCGGCCACCCCCACACATCTTGGCTGTACCAGTCCAGGCTTGCTGCTGAGAGAGAGTATTCTGCCTTGCACGGTCTATATTCGGCGGGCGTTAGCGTTCCCAAACCAATAGCGCATAACAGGCACGTGGTTGTGATGAGCTTGATAGGGGGGACTGAACTCAAGTTTGCCGAGCTTGAGGATGCTAAACCGATCCTGAAGGAGATTCTCAGAAACATCAAGAAGGCATATCAGAGAGCAAGGCTCATCCACTCTGACTTGAGCGAGTATAATATCCTAATAAAACCGGATGGGAAACTACTGATAATCGATTGGCCGCAAAGCGTAGACATAGACCACCCCAACGCTCAAGACTACCTCAAGAGGGACATCTCTAATATTGTCACGTGTTTCACGAGAAAGGCGGGGCTCAACCCTGACCTTGAAGGAATAGTTGCCTACGTCAAGGGCAAGGGGCGCCTTCCCACTCTCTAGACTCTCGACCTACCTAGAAAGGCACTATGATGCTCATGAATTCACGAATGAAAACGAATTACTCGAGAGCCGGGAAGATTCATGTAATCCTGCACCATTGACTTGAATCACATGGTGAGGGAAGGCTCCCTTCTCAGTTGAAAAGAGTTTCAGGTTGATATCAGTCGGTAGACACGTTCGTCAACATGCATCAAGTTCTAGGCTTCTCGACGCAGACGTATAGGATGTTGTTCCCTCTAACAATTATGTTTCCAAAGTTGGCTGAGGGCTCATTGCTCCTGTATTCAGTAGCGCCTTCTAGTATAATGTTCATGTGGCTGTCGCAATCTATCATCTTTCCTCGATACTCCATATGATTCTTAAGTTTGACTGCGACTTCCTGATTTACTTTCTTGACCAGTAGGTTCAGTGGCTTCTTTGACGGCTCCAAAGTCATCTCAATCGATGATGTCCACAGGGAAGTTCCTATAAAAGTCTTTTCAATACAGTTTCTTAAACTGAAGGTTAGAGCAAGAGGTTCAGGAAGTTGCGTGAGGAACCGGTAGCAAGGACTTCGGGACTCTTACTTTTAGAGAATCCCAAGATGGAGGAGGTCGTAGGTTTCCTTCAAGACTCCTTTCGGAGAAAGGATCTTGTGATCATTGTCGGCGACTGTGAATGCAAGTACTCTGGAAGGGCATCCTCAAGTTTGGGTCACGGTGAGAGGGTTGTGCTCATTAAAGGCGATGGTTCTGTCCAGGTTCACAGGCCGACTGGCTACGAACCGGTAAACTGGCAACCTGCACGCTGCATTCTTTCCGTTTCTCTAGAAGGCTCTTCGCTGAGTATCAAGGCTCATCGGTCAAGGCCTCGAGAGACCCTAGACACAATCTTCAGCAGCCTCATCTTCATCGCCTCAATCAGGTTAATGGACAGAGCGGAATTCAGCCTGTATGTCAGTGAAGAACAGATGCGGGATGCCCTAGTTTCGGACCCAAGCATACTTGAGGATGGCCTCAGACTCATCGATTTTGAGAGGAGGGTTGAGCCGGGCTTCATTGACTTCTACGGGAAAGATGCGCAAGGAAGATTTGTGGTTGTTGAGTTGAAGAGGACTCCAGCTGGGAAGGACGCAATCCTTCAGCTGAAGCGCTACGTTGACGTTGTAAATGAGACGACCGGACTTAGTGTTAGGGGGGTTGTTGCGGCGCCGAGTCTCAGGTCAGGGGCGCAGAGGATCCTCGCGACCCTTGGGTTGGAGTTCAAGAGACTGAGCCCACGTAGATGCGCAAAACTTCTGCAGAAAAGAGAGACGAGAAAGATCAGCGAGTTCTTCAGGGCGCCTTGAGACTGAGCAAGTATTTCCGTGATGTGGTTAGGGTGACCTCTGGTATCTCGGAGCCTCTCACCGCTCTGTTGCTGGGGTTTGAACGCCGTTATTCAGTCTCTCGAGCGGTATGAACCAGTCTACTGGCTTGTTTGGAACTATGTGCTGGGTGGTCTTCGGAGGTAGAACCGCGCCTGACAGTGCAGCTCTTATGACATCTTCTTTGCTGATTGACCCAAATATTATGGCTCCACCATATCCATTATCTTTGGAAAGCTTCTTTGCGGTCTCTACGTCTGGAACATACTCTATCTTGAACCTGCCCAACAAGGAATCCATAATGGTCCTTCTTGTGGCTCTCAGGCGATACTCCCAGTCATTGATTATGAGTACAGGATCCTGCAGCCGCCCATTCTGTTGAGTAGAAGCCTCGAGGCAGTGATGAAGTGCTTTGATTAGTTCGGTTCTTGGCCCTGTGATGACTGGATACCATGTCTTCAGAACGATCCGGTCATCTTCAAGGTAGTCTATTTTGTGTGCGACAACTCTGGAGTAACCAAGAGCTCTTAGGGCACGTATTCGGTGGTGTCCATCTATCACGATTAAGTTCTTATCCTCAACTATTATTGGGTCCTTCTGGAAGCCGTCGTCGGCTAGTTGCTTCTTCAACTCCCGCAACCTGATTGGGTCGACTTGCTCGTGTGGATGAAGGTCGGCTATGTCGAGTATGAGCGGGTCGTTTTCTGGACTCAAGGGCCCTCACGGTGGCGGGCGTTTAGAGGAACATGTATCCTGTTAGGACAATTATGGTTATATGTACCTTATTTTAAGCTTTCGAGTACAGAAATGTACATAGGGCCATCAAGAAGACGTCACCCTCACTCTGGCATGAGTCTGAGAAACTCACTGAACCGAGATTTGGCAATATCTTTCTTTCTGTAGTAACCAATTGATAAAAAATGTCTAGGAAGAATTAAATATGGTTCTATGGCTTTACGACATTACGGGGAAAAATCCTGATGCCAAAGCATAAAACCACGATGCAGATAGATGAGAAAATCTGGAAGAAGTTTCTCGCACTGGTGATAAAGAAGCATGGGACAACGAAGAAGCAGAGCAAGGAACTAGAAACAGCTATATCCGAATATCTGAAACGTCATAGGGAGGAAAACTAGATGAACCGACATAAGTCTATTCTATTGACATTATCCTTGGTTACACTTCTGGCCTTAGGTGCATTATCAAATATTCATGAGGTCAAGGCTGCACCCGGCTTCAACATTATACTCAGCCCGACACAACAGATGGTTGATGATGCCATTAACCAGTACGCATACTACTCGGTCGAGATACAGTCTATCAACGGCTTCATCGGACCTGTAAGCTTGAACGCGACATGTAGCCCTAGTGGCCCCTCGCTAAGCTTTCCAGGGGGAAGTGTCGTAGATGTTCCGCTCGATGGGTCAGGCTTCACATATCTGATGGCCACAGTCGGCGCCGGACTTGTCCCAACCTATACTCAAGGTTACACCATAACTGTAACGGGACAAGGCACAAGCTCCTCAAACAACCCCAGCGCCACAGGATCTAGCACAACCACGCTTATCGCGCAGCCTCATCAGGCCGACTCTCCAAAAGACTTCAGACTTGGAAGTACCCCTGGTACCGTGGTTGATGTTGCACCCGGCGGGACCGGGACGCTCCAGATCAACGTGTACAGCTATACGAACAACATTGATCCTCAATCTGTCTCTCTGCTGATAGCCCCGAGCATTCCTGGCTTGATATCGGCTTCCTTCACTCCATCCCTGCTGACGGTTGCTTCATACAGTTCCAACGTTTCAATACTCAGTCTAACCACGACTCTCTCTACACCTTCAGGTAACTATAGCCTTGTAATTACTGGATCAAATAATGATGGTGTGGTTCACTCATGGGCTATAACTCTGAGGGTCAGCGGTTTCTACATTGCAGCACCAGCAGCCAAGTCAGTAGTCCGAGGAATGAGCACCACAATCGAGATAGGGGTTCAGTCAGTAGGCACCTTCAGCTCAGCTGTTGCATTGAGTGCTTTGGGTGTACCGGACAATATGACGGTGAGCTTCAACCCAGCATCCGTCACGCCTCCGCCAGGCGGACCGTCTGCTTCTGTTCTAACAATCTCGACAACGTCCTCGCTGGCTTACGGCACATACTATCTAACTGTGAGAGGTACGAGTGCCTCTCTTACGAGTCAACAGGCGATCGCAATAACTGTTGGCGAGTTCAGCATAACCGCGACACCGCCCTCAGTGACAGCAGCCCAGAATACCACTGCAATCTTCAATGTGAACGGTACATCATCCAATGACTATTCTGCCACCATGAGTCTGTCGGTTTCAGGGTATCCGCTTGGAGTTATCCCAACCTTCAGTCCATCTTCCATACTGATACCTCCAGCAGGTTCCGCCTCTTCAAATCTAAGTCTGGCGATATCCTCGACAGCTCCAGTTGGAAACTATACGCTCACCATCACAGGGACATCTGGATCACAGAACCACACAACAACCGTTATACTGATGATCGTAGCTGCGCCGGACTTTTCATTGAGTCTCTCTACAAGTGCCATTAGTGTACGCAACGGCTCATCAACTACATGCACAATCACCGTCAACTCGATAAACTCCTTCAACTCTCCGGTGACGCTAACTGTATCGGTCCCGTCTGGCTCCGGTGCAACTGGATCCATTGCTCCAGCCACAGTAACGCCGCCGGCAGACGGTTCTGCAAAAGCCACTTTGACGATAACAGCGGCCGCAACAGCCCCAGCTGGTACCGGGACAATCACGGTTACGGGGACTAGTGGAACCCTGACACGTACAGTGACCGCCACCTTGACCATATCACCTACAGCTGGACCTTGCATCATAGCCACCGCCACCTATGGTTCAGAGTTGGCTCCTGAGGTCTACTTCCTGAGACTCTTCAGGGACCGCTCAATCCAGACAACGTTTGCGGGAAGCCAATTCATGAATGTCTTCAACGCTTGGTACTACTCTTTCAGTCCCACTGTTGCTGAACATGTGAAGAACAACCTGGCTCTAAGGAACGTCGCGAAGGTCGCCCTGTACCCGTTGATAGGGATACTGCATTTGGCTCAATGGTCCTATTCAGCTTTGAGCTTTGCTCCTGAGTTGGCAGTCGTTGCAGCGGGTCTTGTGGCGAGCAGCCTGATCGGTGTCGTATACTTTGCTCCAGTGGTTCTCTTGGCAGTGGAATTGGCCAGAAGGAAGAGACTGCACATCGGCCTGACGGACAAACCGTTAGCTGTAGCGTGGCTTGCGACCCTAGTGCTGATAGTTGTCGCTGAACTCTCATCGCTGTCTGCGCTGATGATGTTCGCAACCGCAACTTTTGTCCTTGCGACTGTAGCGGTTGCAGCAAAGGCTACTGTGACACAGGCTCAAAAGATTCTTCACTGACAAACAGATTCTCTCTTTTTTTTTCTGTTTTCTAAGTAGCGGAGCGTATAGACCTTTGAACAACAAGATTGTCTAGATAGTGTTAAATTTCGAGTTGCTCGAATGTCTCCGTTAGGGGATTACAATATGAGTGATAGGTCGAAGCGGCTTCTCGAGCAGATGATGAAGAAACGGGGCTACATATATCCTTCATACAGGATGCTTGCAGAAGACGATCCTGAATTCCTAGAGACGTACGACAAGCTCTACGAGCTGGCAATGCTCAGGACAAGGATCTTTCCAGAGAAGATAAAGGAACTCTTCTTCATATGCGCCATAGCAGCACGTAACCCAGGAGACACCTCCGGAATGAGAAACCATATGAGGAGAGCCCTTGAGAAAGGGGCGACCAAAGAGGAGATCCTTGAAGCGCTCAAATGCGCACTCTTTCCAGGAGGGGCTTTGAGCCTACTCTACAGCATAAACACATTGATTGAGGTTCTAAAGGAGAGGGAGGCAAATCTAGGTAGAGCATAGTCTTAACATTTACCAGCAGAGACTTGCAACCTACGTCTCAACACGCGTTTGTTTCCTCTATCTACTTTCTTGTACTTGCTGAAATGGAAGAAACACTAAATAGATCTTTGTTGAAATCTTTACGGTACAGGCCTGTAAGATGCATCATAGATCCGTGCAGGCTGCACTGTGTGTAATCATTTTTTTGCTGGCGACGTTAGCCGCTATGCCTCAGGCCTCAGCCCACTACACGTTAGGTGGCCAACTGCCCGGAAGCATTGGAGAAGAGAACGCGGGGGGCCTCCCAGGTCTACCGCACAATTTCGCTCAGTTTCACTTGGCTGACGGTGCAGCTTCAGGACATGTAGCAGGACACAATGCATTCGTACAGCCTGGAAGCCTTTATGTTCCTCCCAGTGACCAAGGCACCTACTACTCTCCTGATGGAGCTGTGCTCACCAACTCAGTGGGTGACCTGTACTTCTACATCTGCTTAGATTCCCCACCGATCAACATCTCATGGAGAGCCCAAACCACCACCTTCAAGACAAGGACCCCTGGGTCTTCATGGGAGCTCAGCAAATGGCTCTACATCGCTATCCCTCCTGAGTTCACTCCTCCAGCTGATTGGGAAGCTGGTTGGGGTGATCTCCTGACAACCAACCAGGGTTTAGGTGATACCTCAAACATCGAGACGACGATAACTAACGACCACAACATGATACAGACTGGGAAGTTTGGTCCACGCCACCCAGTTGCACCCAACTGGTGGTTTGTCCGAATAACAGCTGAACCAAGAGACTTCCCGCTGAATGCAGCTGACTTGATTGCGCAATACCCAGACTTGGCAGGCGAATTCGATGGCACATACCTTACAAACCCCAACTGGATGGGTAGCTCAGGGTTCCTTTATCCACCATGGATGGACCCCTGGGTCGACCGACAATTGAGAAAAGGGGACTTTGCAGGATGCTACAGGATCAAGGTCCACGACATGAAGGCGCCAAACGTTGCAGGCAAATTCTTCTTCAAGATATTCTACACATCAACACGCGAGCCATATTACTCGATGGGTGGATTGTACTGGTTTGACTGGTGGCAGGCGCCCGACCCACCAGCCTACCTTGGAGGAGTGACCTACGAGAACGATCACGAGTCAGGCTACATGAACGGCTACTTCGAGAAGTACGACACGTTCCCACCCGAGAA
>Ga0209609_10000018_pt1 | contig 86548 bp, 86 predicted proteins | sample LakKivw325mmetaG_FD_184136 | JGI IMG/M metagenome (GOLD analysis project Ga0209609, IMG submission 184136) | Anoxic lake water microbial communities from Lake Kivu, Rwanda to study Microbial Dark Matter (Phase II) - Lake Kivu water 325m metaG... | ecosystem: Environmental > Aquatic > Freshwater... | reverse complement strand
AGATAATTAAACAGTGCAGTTCTTGCATTGCCTACGTGTATTTCTCCTGTTGGACTTGGTGCATATCTTACTCTTATCAAATTATTCCTCCATAAAATTGCCTATTTTAAAATTCGGTTTATAATTTTACCAGTAAGGAGAGAAAAATGAAAATATGTAAAAATTGTGGTGCGGAAAGTGAAGATGATTCAAAAATATGCAAAGTTTGTGGAGAACCTTTTAAAGATGATTCTTTCGAATGGGTGTTGCTCTTGATCTCAGAAAATCAGTTTGAAGCCGATGTAGTAAGTGGCTTACTCGAAGCAAATGGCATAAATGTAATGATAAAAAGGCCGGGTGCAGGTTATTCTATATCCTCCCCTTTTAGTAATCCGTTGCTTGGCGGTGCCGGACAATTCAATGTTTTTGTTATGAATAATGATCTTGAAAAAGCATTGGAGATTTTAAAAGCAGAGAATGTGAAAATTGAGGAGGAAGAAAATGGAAATGATAAAAATGTCAATGGGTGAAGTGAAAGAATATCTAAAAACTAATAAGACAATTATTATACCTGTTGGCTCTGTGGAGGAGCACTCGAGTGCGCTTCCACTTGGTACAGATGCCTTGACCGCTGAAGCAATGGCTATTGAACTTGGCAAGAGAACAAAGAGAATTGTTGGACCAACAATTTCAGTTGGAAATTGTCATTCTGTGACTTTCGTCTTTCCTGGCACTATTTCGATAGCTCCTCTAAACTTTGTTAACTACATTGTAGATTATTTGCAATCTCTTTATAAAGATGGTTTTAAAAGATTTCTTTTTGTGAATGGACATGGGGGGAATATTGCGCCCTTAAGGTGTGCCATTGATACAGTCGCACCGGTGTTTAAAAATTCAAGGTTCTCGATAGGTTCATGGTGGCTTTTCGAGGATTTAAAAGAATTATATAACAATTCGGGGCATGCAGGTAGGGGAGAGGTCTCTATAGTGCTTTATTTATATCCTGAACTTGTTCGCAAGGAACTGTTTACTGAAGAGAAAAGAAATATCCCTCATTATTATGTTTCTAATGACCTTGTGGAGGAAAAAATCACAAAAACTGGAATTATTAACGATAATCAGGAAAGTACAGCTCAACTCGGGGAAAAACTCTTTGAGAAAGCATTAGAAGTTTACAAAAGGATGCTTGAGGAGATGGAGGAATAAATCATTTGCCTATTAACTGTACATAAATCTTTCTGTTCCTGGGTCCGTCAAACTCGCAGAAGAAAATCCCCTGCCATGTGCCTATTAATAGCTTACCGTCTTCAATTATAATATTTACACTTTGTCCCATGATTGAAGATTTTATATGAGCAGGAGAGTTTCCTTCTATGTGGGAGTATCTTTCATTAAAAGGAATTAGTTTTTCAAAGCTATTCAGAATATCCTCTGCAACTGAAGGGTCAGCATTTTCGTTTATAGTAATTCCAGCGGTTGTGTGAGGAACATAAACTAAACAAAATCCACTTTTTATATCGCTTTTTGATACTATGGATTGAATTTCTGATGTTATATCTATCATTTCTGAACGATTTCTTGTTGCTATTTCAAGAGTTTGCATATTTCTCTCCGCTTTCTAATCTTAAAGGCTTTTCGGTTATTAAAAGTTATTAAAAAATATTATTAATTTTATCATCAATTAAAGTAAAGGAATCATACTGAAGCTTCTCAAACCCAGCTCGTATTTCGAAGCACCTGCAAGTTTAAGGTTGTATTGTGTTTGTAGAAGTGAGTAGCATTCAATAAGGTCTTCTTCTTTCCCTTTTACTAACTCTAATTCTATTTCGTTATGTTCTATCTTTCGCTTTCCTCTTATAAAGAATAGAAAATCAAGAGAGGTTTCTATTGTTGACCTTTTCTTTTTGAACAAAAGCGTGTGTCTCTGATTATCAATAGTTATTACTTCTTTTAACTCATTTCCCTTTATTGCATCAATTATCACCGGGAAGTGTTTTTTTAAAAACTCTTTTGACATAAAGTCGTCACCGTTTTTCAAAATATGTTCGTATTCTTCTCTAATGTAGATTCCATTTTTAAAGGTTCCATTTGCTTTTAAGTGGAGAAATTTTCGTTCTCCATCTTCTCTCAGTCTGAAGGCAAGGTTGTGGTAAAGTAACTTTAGATCTTCTGTATCGAAATAATGGCTTATAAGATGCTTCTGTAAACCTTTCTTTATTTCCCAGTTCATTAATTTGGTGCATTGCTCTAACTTTTCCATTGTTTTTTTTGATGCGCATAATTTCACTTCATATTCAAGAGACATTCGAGCCTCCTTTCTTTTTTACAACTTCCTTGAGATATATTGCCCTTTTAAATGCAGAGTATACTGCTTTTTCGATGATGGTTCTGAAGCTTCCTTTTTCCATTTCGTAGAGTGCATCTGCAGAGGTTCCTCCGGGTGATGTAACCATATCCCTTAGCTCGGAGGTATGTTTTTCAGAATTTATTGCAAATAAAACAGAACCAAGGGTGGTTTGAAAAACAAGCTCCTTTGAATCTCTTCTTGAAAAGCCAAGGTGAACTCCCGCAGCTATCATTGCCTCAAGGAATAGGAAAATATATGCAGGGCCTGTTCCACTAAGTGCTGTAGCCATATCAACATATTGTTCTTCTTCAAAGTAGAGTTGTTTCCCCATTGATGAAAATATTTTTTTAACCTCCTCTCTTTCTTTTTCTCTAAGTTCTTTGGTTGCTGTCCAAACAGTCATTCCTTCTCCAATTTGAGCAGGTGTATTTGGCATTGCTCTCACAATTTTTTTGTGTAATAACTCTCTTTGCAGGGTTTCTATGTCTACACCCGCCATGATTGAAACTACAATCTGACTATCAGAAAGCATCTCTTTAATCTCTTCAGCAACTGCTGGAAATACTTGAGGTTTTATAGATAATATTACAATGTCTACAGATTTAGCAGCCTCAATATTTTTTTGGGTTACATTTATTCCATATCTTTCTTTCACTTCTTCCAAAGATTTTAATCTTGGCCCGCTTCCAGTGATGTCTTCTTTTCTATATAATCCTTTTTCTGTGATGCACTTTATTATTGAAGAAGCCATTGTTCCTGTTCCGATGAAAGAGATTTTCATTTTTCTCTCCTTAATTTAAAATCCTCGAATAAGTCACATAGTTTTAATTTGATTAGTCCGAGCTCGATTGCTCTTAGCGTTGCGGCAAAATCGAGAAGATAAAATTCAGTGAGATTTTGATCAGTTTCTTTAGGTGTGTATTCAATATCTTTTCCAAAATTACTTGCAATTCCTTTTTTAATCTGGTTAAGCTTTTTTATGATTCCACTTTGCGTTTTAACGCTTCTGAAATAAGATTCTTTCATTATTAGAATTTGTTCAATTACTCTTGATTTTTCTTCGTCAGGTATAGATTTCCAGATTTTGTATTGATTTAATAGGAATTCTTCTGGCTTTTCAGTAACTACTCCAAGAACAAATGGTGAAACATCTTCTTGGAACTCGAAACTCAAATCGAAGAATACTTCCTTAAAAGTGGAAATTTTGAAAGGATGGATAAGAAGTCTGAAATTTATAGATGACTCTTTTTCTAAAATAGAAAAATCAAGATTTTCATATTTTTTAGTAAATTTATTAAGCAGTTTCTGCATGTTTTTTATATCTTTTTGGTCCGTTAAAAGTATTTCTAAACTAACCGCAAATGGAGCAATTTCAATAGAGAAATCGTTTCCAATTTTAATGTTTCTAAAGATGATTGTTTCCTTCTTTTTGATTCTTTGAAAGCTTAACCCTTCTATTTTTAGGAGATTTTCTATTGCGTTTGCTATTGAAACAACTTCCAAAATACCCTCCATTTTTAGGAATTATAACATAAATGAGGGCTTTTGCAAAAAATGAGTTTTTATGCGTGTTTTCTTCGGTTATTGAAAATTACCATTTTACATAAAAAGTTGACCGTTAGTATAATAAAGGTCACATTTTGCTCTTTTATTATTGACAAGTAGTTATGAAAATGATAAAATACCTTGGAAAAGAGGTGAAAAATGAAAGAAATTATAGAATGTGTACCTAATATAAGCGAAGGAAGGAGAAAAGAGATTGTAGAAGAAATTATCGAGAATCTCAAAAAACTTGAAGTTAAATTGCTTGACTATTCTTCTGATGAAGACCATAACAGAACTGTAATCACTTTTGTAGGGGAGAGGGAAAACGTAATCAAAGGCGCGGTGCAGGTAGCAAGGGATTCGGTGAGACTCATTGATCTAAGAGTGCATAAGGGAGCTCACCCAAGAATGGGTGCAGTGGATGTTATTCCGTTTATTCCAGTTAAAAATGTTACGATGAACGATTGTATTGGTATCAGCAAGGAAGTCGGGAAAATAATCGGCGAGGAGATTGGTGTACCTGTTTATCTTTATGCAGAATCTGCAACGAAAGAATCGCGTGAATTATTGCCAGAAATAAGAAAAGGTGAATTTGAAGGGTTCTTTGAAAAAATTAAAGAACCCGACTGGGCCCCTGATTATGGGCCACCTGAAGTTAATCCGACTGCGGGCGTTACTGCGGTCGGTGCAAGAGAATTTCTTATTGCATACAATATAAACTTAAATACAAAAGATAGGAATATTGCAAAGAAAATTGCAAGATCAATAAGAGAAAGTTCTGGTGGATTGCGCTATATACAGGCGAAAGAAATGTTGCTTGATGAAAAAGGATGTGTACAGGTTTCTATAAATATTCTTAACTATAAAAAGGCACCCTTGTACAGAGTTTTTGAGATAGTTAAAATGGAGGCAAAAAGGTACGGAGTAAACATTCTTGAAAGTGAACTTATTGGACTTATGCCAATGAAAGCAGTACTTGATAGTTTTGCTTTTTATTTACAATTTCCTGAGCTCAAGGAAGATCAGATTCTTGAGACGAAGATATATGAATGAGTAGGAGGGATAAGTGGAATTTCCAACGCCAGATCTTATAATTATTAATGCAAGTGAATTACTCACTCTTTCTTTTGGTATGTCAACGGAAGAAAAAGAGTCTGAGAAAAAATTAGGACTCATTAGAGATGGTGCAATTGCTATAAAAAACGGTAGAATTATCACGGTAGGAAGAACTGATGATGTTATAAAATCTATAAAAATTGGTAAAGACACTTATCAACTGGATGCATCGAAAAGAGTTGTAATACCTGGTTTTGTGGATTCTCATACTCATCTTGTTTTTAAAGGGACAAGAGAAAAAGAGTTTGTTTTAAGACAACAAGGAGTCCCTATGCAGAAAATTCTGAAAGAGGAAAACACAGGGATAATTTCTACTGTACGATGGACAAGAAAAGCAACATTTGAGGAGCTTCTTGAAGAGACGAGACTCCACCTTTCAGCAGTTGTTGATTGGGGTACAACAACGATAGAGATAAAGAGTGGCTATGGCCTAAATCTTGAAGAAGAAATTAAGATTTTAAGAATAGCAAAATATTTGAAAGAGTATACCTCTTTAAATGTGCGCTCTACTCTACTAGCAGCACACATAATTCCACCAGAATATCACATGAGGGATGAGAAATATGTAGAACTCATTGTGGAAGATATCATTCCTATTATTGCAAAAAATGAACTTTCTGATTTTAATGATGTTTATTGTGAAAAAGGTGCATTTACAAGAGAGCAAGCAAAAAGAATTCTTCAGGTGGGGAAAAAGTTTGGTCTGAGGCCAAAAATTCATGCCGATGAACTAAGTGATTCTGGTGGAGCAGAAGTTGCAGCACAAGTAGGAGCTGTATCAGCAGACCATCTTGTATATACAGATGAGTCCGCCATGAAAAAAATGAGAGATGCAAATGTTGTTGCTGTTTTGCTTCCTTTAACCACCTTCTCCGTCGATGGAGCCAGATTTGCAGATGGCAGAAAAATGGCTGATATAGGGTTAACAGTTGCACTGGGAACTGATTATAATCCCGGAACTTCTATGTGTCCTTCAATGCCTCTTGTTATTTCTTTTGCTGTAGTAAGACTTAAGTTGACTGTAGAAGAGGCTATTTTCGGAGCTACGCTGAACGCGGCCAGGGCAATTGGAATGGAAAGAGAAATTGGAAGTCTTGAAGCTGGGAAAAGGGCAAACATTAATATATTGAACATTAAGCATTATGAAGAAATTCCTTACAGAATTGGCGAAAATTATGTTGAAACTGTTATATCAAACGGAGATATTTTAAAAGGAGGATAAGTGGCACTAAAAAGAACTCCTCTATATGGAGAGCATAAAAAATTGGGAGCAAAATTTGTTTTTTTTCATGAATGGGAAATGCCTCTTCAATACTCAGGCATTATTGATGAGCATCTTAATGTTAGAAAAAACGTTGGTATTTTTGATGTATCTCATATGGGTGAAATCGAAATACACGGGAAGGATGCTGTTAGTTTTGCTGAATACCTTGTTACAAATTCAATAAAAGATGGTAAGATCGGAAGGGTAAAATACACCCCGATGTGTTATCCTGATGGTGGTGAAATAGACGACCTTTTTGTTTACAAATTAGAAGAGGATTTTATTATGCTTGTTGTAAATGCGTCAAATTATGATAAGGACCTTGAATGGGTCATTAAAAATAAGGGTGAGTTTGATGTGGAAATTAGTGATAAAACATATGACTGGAGCGAAGTAGCTGTGCAAGGTCCAGAAGCTGAACAGCTTTTAACAAGATATTTTGAAGGGCCAAAAACTCTTGATAAATTAGGTTATTTTCAATCTATGTATGGAAGACTATTTGGAAAAAATGTTATCGCTTCACGAACTGGATACACCGGGGAAGATGGATTTGAAGTATATTCTGACAATGATAGTATCGTTTCTATATGGCGTGAATGTTTGGAAAAGGGTAGAGAATTTGGTATAAAACCAGCAGGTCTCGGGGCTAGAGATACTTTGAGGTTCGAAGTTGCGTACTGGCTTTACGGTAACGACATCGATGAAACAATAAATCCAATAGAGTCAGGTCAGGCATTTGCAGTTAAGCTTGATAAAGGTGATTTTATAGGTAAAAAAGAACTATTAAAGTTGAAGGAAAATATAAGGAGAAAACTAGTTGGGCTGCATATTTTGGAAGGTGGCATTCCGAGGCATGGAAAATCTGTATTTAAACAGGATAAGAAGGTTGGTTTTGTAACGTCTGGTAATTTTTGTCCCTCGTTAAATACGATCAATGCAATGGCTTATGTAGAATTACCATATTCAGAAGTTGGTACTGAGCTTGCTATATTCTTACATGGAAGCTTAAATAAATGTATGGTTGTTAATTTACCTTTTATTGAGCCACGTTCAGGGAAAAAGAAAGTTTGAAAAATTATTTAAAGTTTTATAATATTTTTGGCAAGAAATAAGAAAAGGGAGGTCATATGAATTTATCAAAATTAGTACAAAGAGCAGGTACGGAAACTGCCTTTGAAGTACTTGCGAAAGCTAAAGAAATTGAAAGGCAGGGGAAAAAAGTAATCCATTTTGAAATTGGTGAGCCAGATTTTAACACGCCAGAAAATGTCAAAAAAACAGGAATGGCCGCAATAAATGAAAACTTCACCCATTACTCTCCGACTCAGGGAATACTTGAATTAAGAGAGGCTATCGCGAACTATATTTCTAAAACAAGAGATATTAAAGTTAGTCCTGATGAAGTCATCGTCACCCCCGGGGGCAAAGATGTTATCTTTTCAACTGCTCTTACTGTTCTCAACGAAGGAGATGAAGCAATTTATCCAAATCCAGGGTACCCGATTTATGAGTCTGCTATCAGACTCGCAGGTGCAAAACCTGTACCTATGCCACTGCTTGAGGAAAACGATTTTGCTTTTGATCGAGAACAATTTAAAAGACTTGTTACTCCAAAAACTAAACTTATAATCATGAACTCTCCTGGAAACCCAACCGGTGGCATTCTTTCATTAGAAGATCTTGAAATAATAGCAGAGGTAGCAATTAAAAATGATATTGTCGTGCTCTCTGACGAAATATATTCTCGAATTATCTACGATGGGAAGTTCCATAGTTTAGCGTCTTTGCCAGAAATGAAGGAAAGAACAATTATTCTTGACGGTTTTTCTAAAACATATGCAATGACTGGCTGGAGACTCGGTTATGCTGTTGCAAATAAAGAAATAGTCGAAGGCTTAAAGAAAATTGCTGTTAACTCTTTTTCCTGCGTTGCGGCTTTTGTTCAAATGGCAGGAGTAGAAGCTTTAAAAGGGCCACAGGATGAACCTGAAAGGATGAGAAAAGAATATGAGGCAAGAAGAAACCTGATAGTTAACGGCTTAAATGAAGTACCTGGTATTTCTGTTAAAATGCCTAAAGGTGCATTTTATGCCTTCCCTAACATAAAAAGAACAGGAAAGAAATCCAAAGAAGTTGCTGATTACCTTTTGAGGGAAGCAGGTGTTGCAACACTATCTGGTACCTCATTTGGAGAATATGGAGAAGGTTATGTAAGGTTTTCTTATGCAACTTCACAGGAAAACATAAAGCTGGGTTTAGAGAAAGTTAAAGAAGCCTTTGCTAATCTAATGAAATAGTTTTTAGAGTCCTTTTGGTGCGCCTGAGGAGAGTCGAACTCCTATTTATGGCTCCGGAGGCCATTGCTCTGTCCGTTGAGCTACAGGCGCATTTATTTTTAAACGCATAAATAAGAATTTATTGTATAACCACAACTCATAGTAATGTTTTGCTATGTTTAATGCCCTGGAATTTATTATAAACCTTATGAATAGAAATGCAACATACAAAGTTTTTAAACGGATGTTTATGTTATGAGAGAGTGAAGAATAAAATTAGATTTTTTGCTATAGATAGGTTTATAAATCAAAGTTGCCTGTTATTTTAAGAATTTGTTTATCAATTCGAAAAACACAGTGGAGGTTTTATTTAATCTTTAATTCTTTTACAATCCTTACATATGCCGTAAATATTGAGAACAAATTTTTCTATGTGCCAGCCACTTCTTTTTGCAACTGCTTCTACTAATTCTTTACCTTTTTCGAAAAGGGAATCCTCTATCTTGCCGCACTTAAGGCATATAAGATGTATATGAGGCTCAGTGTTACCATCAAATCTTTTTTTGTCCTCGTATAAAGACAACTCTTGAATTATCCCTTTTTCAACAAATTTATTAAGAACATTATAGACAGTTGCATAACTTATACCTGGCAGCTTATGTTTTACATTCTCAAACACATCGAAAGCTGAAGGATGTGAATAAGTGTTTTTAAGGAAAGTATAGATTTCCTTTCTTGCATTTGTTAGTTTTAATCTATTTTCTCTCAATATTTTACCAGTCTCTTTTTCCATCGTTATATTATAATGAATAATGCTTAAAATTATAATTAAAATAGAACAAAATGTATATTAGATAAAAGAATTCAAAGTTCGATTTCAGAAAGTCTTCAAAATCATGTATAATAATTTTATGAAAAAGTTTGATGTAATCGTTGTTGGAGGAGGGCATGCAGGCATAGAAGCTTCTCTTGCTTCTTCAAGGATAGGTGCAGGTACCCTTCTTGTAACAATAGACAACGACAGTATTGGATGGATGCCCTGTAATCCAGCTATTGGTGGTCCAGGAAAAGCTCAAATTGTCCGCGAAATTGACGCTCTTGGTGGAGCAATGGCTTTAAATACTGATGAAACACTTACGCAGATCAAATTGTTGAATACTTCTCATGGCCCTGCTGTAAGGAGTTTGAGGGCTCAATGTGACAAGTGGAAGTATTCTTTAAGGATGAAGAGGCGTTTAGAAGAGGCTCCAAATTTGCATTTAAGACAGGGTATTGTATCTAAATTAATTCTTGATGGGAACAAAGTTAGAGGTATTGAGGTTGAAGATGGGTCTAAATTTTTTGCAGATGCAGTTATTTTAACTACTGGTACTTATCTTAAAGGAAGGATATATATTTCTACCTGGTCAATGGAGGCTGGAAGATGGAGTGAGCCTCCTTCCAATTCTTTATCTCAGCAAATTGAAGAAATAGGGTTTAAGATGTCAAGATTTAATACTGGTACTACTCCAAGAATAGACAAGAGGACTGTAGATCTTTCAAAATTTAAAATTGAGCCGGGCGATTTTGTACCTTTGCATTTTTCTTTCTGGAACGCGCCAAAAGTTTATGATAATCAAATTCCTTCCTATATTGGATGGACTAACGAAAGGACTGTCGAAGTAACAAGGAAATATTTGAATCTTTCTCCTTCCGTGATGGGTATAATGGTTAAAACAGGTCCTCGGACCTGTCCTTCTATGGAAGAAAAAGTCAGATGGTTTCCAGATAGAACACGTCACCAGTTTTTCCTTGAACAGGAAGGATTTGAAACTAACGAGATGTATATGCAAGGGATGTATATGTCAATGCCATATGATATGCAGCTTGAAGTATTAAGAACGATCCCGGGCTTTGAAAAAATAGAAATAATCCGACCCGCTTATGTTATTGATTATGATTATGTTATACCAACGCAGCTTAATATGAACTACGAAACGAAATTAATAGAAGGGTTGTTTATAGCAGGACAGCCAAATGGAACAACTGGTTACGACGAAGCAGCAGGTCAGGGACTTCTTGCGGGTATAAACGCTGCACTTAAGGTTAAAGGGAAAGACCCGTTTATTCTTAAAAGAAGCGAAGCCTACCTTGGAGTAATGACAGATGACTTGATTAACAAAGAGTTGTATGAACCTTATAGAATAACACCTTCCCACTGTGAATACAGACTAATTTTACGAGAGGATAATGCAGACTCAAGGCTTTCAAGGAGAGGGTACGAAATTGGAGTTGTTGAGGAATGGAAGATGAAAAAAGTAGAAGAAAAAGAGCATTTAATAAGTGAAGTGAAAAAAATAATTGAGAAGATTTCGCTTAACCCGAATAAAGAAACTCTCGACAAATTAAAACAACTTGGAGTTTCTGATATTTCAAAACCAATGCTCATTGCTGATATGCTTAGGCGTCAGGATTTTACAAAAGAAAAACTTAGAGAAATAGATGAAAGTTTTAGAATTTATCCCGATGAAGTACTTGAAGAAGTTGAGATTGAGTTAAAATACGCAGGATATATTGTGAGAGAAAGAAATTCTGTTAAAGAATTTATCCAGTATGAGAATTTTATGATTCCTGAAGATATTGATTACTCTCTTATTCCTTCTCTTTCGAAAGAGGGAAGAGAGCGCTTGAATGGTATAAGACCTAAATCTTTAGGACAGGCAATCAGGGTAACTGGCGTGAGACCTTCTGATATTCAAACGCTTGTACTTTATCTAAAAAACAGGCAAGGAGGCAAGAAGAATGATTAAATTAGTTTTTTTAAGGCATGGAGAAAGTGAATGGAACAAAGAGAATCGTTTTACTGGTTGGACAGATGTGGATTTGTCAGATAGGGGGGTTTCTGAAGCCCATTTTGCAGCAGAGCTTCTCAAGAAAGACGGTTATACATTTGATTTGACTTTTACCTCCTATTTAAAAAGATCTATTAAGACTTTATGGATTGTACTTGAAGATCTTGATATGATGTGGTTACCAGAATACAAGACCTGGAGGTTAAATGAACGTCATTATGGAGCACTTCAGGGATTAAATAAGGCAGAGACAGCTAAAAAATTTGGAGAAGAACAAGTAAATCTCTGGCGAAGAAGTTATAATATACCTCCACCCCCGCTTACTCCAGATGACCCAAGAAATTCGGCTTTTGATGAAAAATATAGAGAACTTGACAAAAATGAAATTCCGCTCACTGAAGCTTTAAAAGATACTGTTAAAAGAGTAATTCCTTATTGGGAAAATACAATCACCCCACTGGTAAAACAGCAAAAAAGGATTTTGATTTCTGCTCACGGAAATAGCATCAGAGCACTTGTAAAATATCTTGATAACATTTCTGATAGCGAAATACCTTATCTTAATATTCCCACTGGAATTCCTCTTGTCTATGAGTTTGATGAAGGTATAAAACCTGTGAAACATTATTATCTTGCAGACGAAAAAACAGTCCAAAAAGCTATAGAAAGAGTTGCATCGCAGTTAAAAGAGAATCTAAAGTAGATTTATTTTTCTTTGTTTCATTGAAATTTATGACATTTACTTATCCACAGTATCCACAGGTTGTTGTGGATAAGTTTTTTTCTATGCTGACGGGAAACTTAATTTAATCATTATCTATGACACTGTTTTTAGAAAAGGTTTTCATATCCACAAGTATTGTTAATTTAAGAAATAGTTTTTATAAATACAAGAATTAGAACATAAATAAGCGATGGTAAAAAGTTAAGAATTTTTAGTTTCTTTATTCCTAAGAGTTCAAGACTGATTGCCAGAATTAATAACCCGCCTGTTGAAGTTAAATTGTTTATATATGCTGGAGCTGTTAAAAATTGCAAACTTCTGCCAAGAAGGGTTAACCCACCCTGTATTATAAGTACAGGAATTGCTGAAAACAGCACACCAATGCCGAGACTTGAGGCAAGGGTTATAGAAGTTATACCATCCATTAGAGATTTTGTATAGAGGAGAGTTGCATCTCCAGTGAGTCCTTCCTCTATTGACCCAACAATGGTCATTGCTCCAACACAGAAGATTATGGTTGCTGTTATAAAACCTTCTACGAAATTTGAAGAGTTAGGTCTGACTCTGTTTTTAATTTTTTCCACAAAATTTTTCAGATGAAAATCTAGATTTAGTAATTCCCCGGTAAAACCACCAAGCACAATTGATAAAAATATAATTAGGAGATCCTGTGCTTTGAGCATCATTGAAATACCTATGAGGGCTGTGAATAATCCAATACCTTGAATCACGATGCTTTTAACTCTTTCGGGCAGTTTAGTCCCTAAAATTAGTCCTAAAGAGCTCCCTAAGATAACAGTTATAGTATTAACTATGGTGCCTTTCATATTTGATTATTATATAGAACTTGAATATTTTTAAAAATTAATTTTTTTATATAAGTGCAATTATAATATAAATATATAGGAGGTAATATATGGATTTTGGGTTAAAAGGAAAATTAGCTCTCGTAATGGCAGGGAGCAAAGGTCTTGGGAAGGCGGTTGCATTAAGACTTTCTTTAGAAGGAGCAGTTGTATCAATTATTTCAAGGAACTTTGAGAGTCTTGAAGAAACGAAAAAAGAAATAGAGAATGCAACAAAAAATGAGGTGTTTATATTTCAAGGAGATGTTACAAAAAAAGAAGATGTTGAAGGCTGGGTATTGTCAACTGTAAAAGAGTTTGGCACATTGCATATTCTTTTTACTAATGCAGGAGGCCCTCCGTCTGGGGGTTTCTTTGATTTTAAACCGGAGGATTATCTTAAAGCAGTAAATTTAAATTTGATGAGCACTATTTATGCAGTTTATAGCGTCGTTCCTTATATGAAAGCTCGAAATTGGGGAAGAATCATTGCATCAACTTCTATTAGTGTTAAACAGCCTCTTGATAATCTCATTCTTTCAAATGTTTCAAGAGTCGGAGTCGTGGCATTTATTAAATCTGCCTCAAATGTTTTAGCTCCGTTTGGAATTACTGCAAATGTAATTGCCCCAGGTTATACTATGACCGAAAGAGTAGAAAGCCTTATTAGTGATAAGATGGAAAAAGAGCATGTTCCTGTCGAAGAGGCGCAGAAATCAATAATTGATAATATTCCTATGGGCAGGATTGGAACAGTAAATGAGTTTGCTTCAACTGTAGCTTTTCTTGCATCTGAGCAAGCTTCTTACATAACTGGAGTTGTTCTTCCAGTTGATGGTGGTTTTATTAAGGGAATTTAGGAGGTGATTTATGTTAAAATTGAATCCTGAAAAAGGTTTAGAGGTTATTCTTAAGGTTGCAGAAGATGCATGCATTGCAGCAAGAACTGCACCAAAGGCAAATGGTCAGGACTTCGTTGTCACAGCAGTCGTTTATAAAAAAGAGTTGAAGATTATCCAGGAGGAAATGAGAAAGTTTGGAGAAAAAAATAATCTTCAATATTTTATAAGAGACGCATCTAATATTGAAGAAAAGGTTGTTGTTTTGATAGGATCAAGGCTTAAAGATAAGGCACATGGATTCAACGATTCAAAGAGCGAGGATTTAAACATTCACTTATCATCTGCTATTGATCTTGGTATTGCTATTGGTTCAGCGGTTTCAGTTCTTTCTGAGAAGAAAGTCGATAATCGAATTATGTATTCAGTTGGAAGAGCAGCTATCAATCTTAGACTCCTTGGAAAAGACGTTGCAATTGCATATGGAATTCCATTGAGTATATCTGGGAAGAATCCCTTTTTCGACAGGAGGTAAAAAATGGAAAAGTTACTTTTGATACCGGGTCCAACACCTGTTAGTAACGATGTGCTTGATGCACTATCGGAGAAGACTATTTCACATACAAGTGATGAGTTTGCAAAAATTTTTAGCAGCGCGCTTAATAGTATAAAAGTTATTTTTGGAGCAAAACACTCTACACCTTTTATAATTGCTGGTTCAGGAACTCTCGGTATGGAAATAGCCCTGACGAATATTCTTGATGATGGTGAAAATCTGCTTGTAATTTCCCATGGATTTTTTGGTGATAGGTTTGTAGAGCTTGGCAATGCGCTTGGTGCAAAAATCGATATATTGAAGAGTAATGCTGGAGATACAGTATCTTTTGAAGAAATAAGAATTAAATTGAAAGAAAATCATTACTCAGCGGTTACTATAACGCATGTTGACACATCAACTGGTGTACTTTCTGATGTAAAAAGGATAACAGAGATAATCAAAGAAGTTTCTTCCGACACTCTTGTTGTTGTAGATGGAGTTTGCGCTACTGGGGGAGTTGAAGAAAAAATGGATGAGTGGGGAGTGGATGTAATTTTTACTGGCTCTCAAAAGGCAATTGCAGTTCCACCAGGGCTTACTATGCTTGCATTCTCTCAAAGGGCAATTGAGAAAAGGAAGACCTTAAAGAAATCAAGAACTTATTACGGGGATATTCTTAGATGGATTCCTATTATAGAAGATCCGCATAGATATTTTGCGACTCCAGCTGTTAATATGGTTTTTGCACTTGAGAAATCCTTGGAGTATATAATGAACTTTGGGTTGGATAATTATTTTGAAAAACATAGGTCACTTTCCCGGAAAATAAGGAATGCAATGAAACTTCTTGATTTTGAATTGCTTGCAAAAAATAGTCCTGCCCCTACCCTTTCTGTGTTTAAATATCCGGAAGGAATAAACGATGTTGATTTTAGAGGCTTGCTTGAGAAAAAAGAAGTTGTTGTTGCATCTGCCCTCGGTGAATTAAAAGGACATTATTTCAGAATGGGACATATGGGAAGCCTGACTGAGGAAGAACTTTTCGTTGCCCTCAAAAGGATAATAGAAGTGCTTGAAGATATGGGGATAAAGGTTAATAAAGGGAAAACCCTTGAAATTTTTGTTGAATCTTAATCTATTTTTGCTGTTTTAGTTGAAAGTACTCTTGTAAAGATTCTTTCGCTTGCAAGCAGTAGAATTGCACCTATTAAAAAAGAAGATAGATAACCAAATCTTAAAGCCACAATGCCCGAGGTAAAAGAAGCAGTTATAACAGCGAGGTTTATCGAGGCGTTAAAAATTCCCAATATCTTGCCTCTATTTTCTGGAAAAGTGAGGTTTGTAGCCTGTATTGTGATAGGTATGTAAAAGAATGGCCATGTAAATCCTATTATAATAAAGGAAATATATGTGATCCAGATTGAAAGTTCTCTCGACTTAAAGATACCTACAAGAATTATTAAAAGGATCGCTGTAAATCTTAAGATGAGGACCGATCTTATTATTTTGAAATCCTTAAAATTATCCATTGCAAATTTTGTAAGGTAAAAACCTATATTTCCTGCAATACTGTTCATTCCATAAACAATGAAAATAATTTGGGGGCTAACGTTTAAGTATTCTTTAAGATATATAGAAAAAATTGAAAAAAGCATATTTGCTCCAAAAAATGCAGTCAGTACAGCCAAGATAAATAAATTAACTCTTCTACCAAAACCTTTTAAATTAAATGATGATAATATTTCTTTTGGGAAATCGTCCAGATGTAGGCCCTTAAGGTAATCTTTTTCAGTTGAAATTTTTCTCCTGACTGTTTCTGTCAAAGTTTCTCCAGTTGTTGATATTACGATCGAGGCAACTGCAAAAACGACTGAAGAAAATGCAAAAATCATGGTCATCCTTGTTGCATCATTTAAGAAATAAAAAATAGTGAGCAGAATTCCACCAATAAATGTGCCTGACGTCGCCCCTATGCTGTTCAATAAATTCAATGCGTTCACATTTTTTCGATAAGAAATTGCTGGAAGCCGATTACTGAGGAAAAGCGTAATGGATGGCCCAATGAAAGAAATAGATAAACCAAGTAAAATTGATAGTATGTAATAAAAAAGAATTGAATACGAAAATGGCATTAGTATTGAAATTATCGCTGCACTAAATAAGCTGGCAAAAATAATAGGAGATAGGTTTCTAATTCTATCAAGTATCACTCCTGATATGAGAGCCCCAAGCAAGTTTCCGAGGGAATACAATGCTACAACAATGCTTGCATTCTTGATGTTTCCTTTTAATCCTGTTACTATAAAAAGGCTCATCACTAAAGTCAGGGCTCCTAAGGATCCACCCTGTAGCCCAAATGCAATAAACCATCTTTTAAGATTCATATTTTTTATTACCCAAAGTTATAAATTCTTATTTTATGAAAAAATTATATTTATGCAATAATTCTCTCTTTATAGTATATTCAGTTTAGCGAAGATTTTATTTGGATAATTAGAAACTTATTCTACTTATCCAATTTTTTGAATTTTTAATGTTCTTGTAAAATACTTTTATGGCAAACAGAATTTTTGTACTCGGCAGTATTAATATAGATCTTGTTCTTTACAGTGAAAAGTTTCCTAATGAAGGCGAAACCATAGTTGGTGAAGATTTTTTTATAAATCTGGGAGGTAAAGGAGTAAACCAGGCAATTGCAGCAAAAAAGGCAGGTGGTGATACAATCTTTATAGGTAGGGTTGGAAAAGACTATTTTGGTGAACTGGCATTGAACGAAATTAAAAAAAGTGACATAAAGACAGAAATTATACAAGATACTTCTGCTCCCACTGGAGTTGCTATGATAAATGTAGACGCAAAGGGGGAAAATAAGATAGTAATTATTTCGGGAGCAAATGGATTATTGGGAAATGACGAAATTAATATCTTAAAGAATAAAATATGCCATGATGATATACTATTACTTCAAGGAGAAATACCTACATGGATTTTAGTAGAGGCTGCAAAGTATTCTTTTAAAGTTGGTGCTTCTGTGATTTTTGACCCTTCACCTATTAGAAAAGATTTGAAAAAAGTTATACCTTTTTCGACATTTTTAACACCGAACGAAATTGAGTTAAATAAACTTACTTCAAATTATAATATTGAAAAATTATTAAGTTTAGGAGGGGTTTCTATTATTCTTAAGTTAGGTAAAAATGGGATTCGTTGTAAATCTAAAAATGAAGATTTTACTGTTCCGGCATTTAATGTAAATGTGGTTGATACAACAGGGGCAGGGGACACTTTCAATGGTACTTTTGCTGTTGCTATTTCTCAAGGAAAAGGCCTGAAGGAGGCACTTATTTTTGCTTCTGCTGCCTCTGCAATATCTGTAACAAGAAAAGGGGCAGCAATTTCCTCTCCATGCAGAGAAGAAATAGAGAATTTTTTAAAAGAGAGAATGTAAATTTATTTTAGCGGTATTTCTTCTTCTGTTAATTTTGTAGTGCCTCCTTCATAATTTATATCTTCAACATGCATTAACAATGGAATTGAAAAGCCGATAATTATAAGAATGACTGTTAAGATACCAGAGATTGAAGCAAGAATTGCTATGGCTCCGCCTTTTTCAATACCAAAAAGAGCATTTAACACAATTTTGTGGTCCACGAATGGTCCTAAAACATGGTCTACAAGAGGCCCACTCGCAACCATTGGTATTACACCAGCAAGTTGAGCAATAACCCTCCTCGCAGCAAAAACTCTTCCTTGCAGAGAAGGACTTACTTTAGACTGCCAGATTGCCTGACTCGATGCATTTGCAGCAACACTCGGAATAGCAATTAGTAATGCTGAGACCATCAACATGATCAAGTTTTTAGATAAACCGAGGGTAATTGAGCCAACGCTAGAAAACAATATTCCGAGAAGAAGAGTTTTAATTTTTTTCTTTGTTCCTCCCCAAACAGTCATTAATAACCCGCCTAATATTCCCCCTATACCAAAACTTGATTGGACAATTCCAAGTGAAATGCTGCTGTTATTTGTTTTTGCAAGTATCAAGGGCGTAAAAAGTGTTGAATAGAAACCACTCAAAAAGTTAGTAAAAAGGAAAACAAAAAGTAATAATAGGAGTGCTTTTCTCGCAAATATATATCCAAAACCGAATAAAGAATCTTTCAATATACCCAGTTTTGCCTTTCCTTCAATAATGTTTTTTGGTATGTAAACCCATAAAACTGCTCCTATTGCAAAAATAAATGTTACAATATCTGTAATCATAATTCCTTTGAGCCCTATGAAAGGTATTAAAGCGCCTGCAACTATTGGTGCCAATACAGTTGGTGCCGAATCGGTCATGGAAAACAGTCCATTAGCCTTTGCGTACTCTTCCTTTTTTAACATTACACTAATGGTAACTGAATATGCTGGCCATTGAAAAGCGTTGAAAGTACCCTCGATAAAGGATGCTATATAAATAAAGCTGAGGCTTAATTTATTAAAAATGAGAAGGATAAGCAATGTTATTGTTACCAATCCTGCGGCAAGATCTGGTAGTATAAGCGATCTTTTTCTTGGCCATCTATCAATCAGTGCCCCTGCAATTGGCGAGAAAATGAGGTTTGGAATGAAAAATGCAGTTGCAATAATGCTGAATGGTGTTGCATTTCCTGTTTTCTCCCATATCCATATGCCTAATCCAAATTGTGTCATGGCAGATCCTGTTATAGAAATTATCTGTCCAATTGACATAACCGAAAAACCTTTAAATCCGTTCGGCCTTCTCATTTGTTTTTTTCTTCCTAATTCCTTATTGCAATAATTTTATCTGAAAAAGAATATTTATTTAGTCCTCACTTTTTCCGGGCCGCTGCATAAGCTTGATCAATTCGATTTTTGGATCCATTTTATTATACATTATGTTGTATAACGAAGTCAAAATTGGCATTTCTAAATTTAATTTTTCTTTCAATTCAAAAGCAGCTTTTGTTGTGTATATACCTTCAAGCACCTGTGGAGTTAGCTTGAAAATTTCTTCTATGGTTTTTCCCTTTCCTATTTCTTCTCCTGCCCATCTATTTCTACTTCTTTTACTGAAGGAAGTTGCTACAAGATCACCCATTCCAGATAATCCCACGAATGTTTCTTTTCTTCCGCCAAGAATTTCACCGAATTTAACAAGCTCCGAAATGCTTCTTATAATAAGAGAGGCTTTGCTGCTATCGCCAAACTGCAGACCATCACTTATACCTGCAGCAATTGCATATACATTTTTCAACGATCCACCAAGTTCAACACCTGTTATATCGGTCGTGTAATAAACTCGGAAACGGTCATTCATAAAAATGTCCTGGATTTCCCTTGAAGTTTTTTCACTAATACATCCAATGACTGTTGCTGCAGGCATTTGTCTTGCAATTTCATAGGAAAAATTTGGACCTGAAAGCGTTGCGATCTGCTCATATGGTGTATTCCATAACTCGTGTATAATCTCTGACATTCTTTTGAAGGTTCCTATTTCTATTCCTTTTGCAAGATTTACAACGATCTCATGTCCAATTGGCTTAATAAGAGAAATTATTTCTCTTAACTTTTGTGAAGGTAAGGCGCTTATTATCAAATCTGAACCATAAACAGCATCTCTTAAATTCAAAGTAACATTTTTCGTGTATTGTATTTTAACTCCCCCAAGATAGAATAGGTTTTCTTTGTAGGTTTTTATTGCGTTAAAAGTTTTTTTACTATGAACCCATAAACTTACTTCAAATCTATTTTTCCCAAGTAATTCTGCAATTGTTGTGCCCCAACCGCCTGCACCAATAACTGCGATTTTCATTTTTCAATCCTTCTTATAATTTTTTCAATAAGCCAGGTTGGAGTCGACGTTCCTGATGTTATTCCGATAATATTAAAATTCGAAAAATCCATATTGTCAATTTGGGATTCATTTTCTATAAAATATGTATTATCGTTAACCTTTTTAACGACTTCGAATAATCTCTTTGAATTTTCACTTGTTTTTCCACCAACAACAATCATACAATCTACATTTTTTGCTACCTCTATTGATTCTTTTTGTCTTTTGATCGTTTCATTGCAAATCGTGTTGAAAAATCTTACTTCATAACCACCTTTAAGTAGTTCATACGTCACTTTAAATAGCATTTCTTCAGTAACAGTAGTTTGACCAATTACTGCAATTTTCTGGCTAAGCTTAACCTTTTTTAAATCTTTCTTTTTACTGAAAACTCCTAATAGGTTTCCTCCTGCTGTTTTTTGGAGAACCATTGTTTCTCTGTGTCCTTTGTTTCCAACAATAGCGATTTTATAACCTTGTTTTTTTAATTTTTTAATTACTTCTACATTTCTTAAAACAAAGGGACATGTCGCATTAACAATATTTTTAAACCTTTCTTTAAATTTTTCGATTTCCTCTTCTGTACTGCCATGTGCGGGGATAATTATAACGTTCCCGCTCGAATTTTCTCTGGCAATTTCAATTCCTTTTTCTTTTAATCTTTTTATTTCTAATTCATTATGAAGTAATGAATCAATTGTAAAAACTTTTCTATATTTTTTTGCATTTTCTTCTGCAATTTTTACTGCTCTCTCAACTCCTGAGCAAAATCCGATGTTTTTTACTATTATAATTTTTCTTCTGCTTCTTTCTGGCATTTCTCGATCTCTTTCATAAGATACTCTGTGACTTTGTCTAAAAACTCTTTATCATCGGGGTTAAAAATTTTCCATGGCTTGAAAGGCTTTCCAAAAACTATAACTATGTGAACAGGTTTTGGAAACTTTGCCTGTTTTGGCAATGCTCTGTCCGTGCCTGCAATACCTGCTGGTAAAATTGGCACTTTTCCTAATACGGATATAAATGCGGAACCCTTTTTGCCTTTTCCTATTCCTTCTCCTTCATACCTTGTTCCCTCCGGGAATATAAGGAGCGGGTTTCCATTTCTAACAACTTCTATTGCTTTTTTTATGCTCTCTAGACCAGTTACTTTTCTATCAATTGGAAATCCTCCCAAATTCCTGTAGAACCAACTTTGAAACTTTCTTTCAAAAAGCTCTTTTTTAGCAATGGCGCTTATTTTCATTGGTAAGGCACTTCCAACTATCAGGGTATCAAGGTAACTTTTGTGGTTAGGAGTAATAATGAAACCGCCATGTTTAGGTATGTTTTCCAAACCAATTTTTTTGAGATTAAAAAAGACTTTAAAGACAAATTTAGATAGAGCATGAAATATACTATAAAGCATGTTCTTTCCCTTTCATAAAAAGGAGAATTTTCTTTAAAATTTCTTCTTCATCAATATTTGTGGTATCAATAACAAATGCATCATTTGCAATTGAGAGAGGGGAGTTCTCTCTTGTTGAATCTATTGCATCTCTGTTTTTAAGATTTCCTAAGATTTCCTCAAAAGAAGTTTTAGTTTCCTTTTCAAGGAGTTCTTTGAACCTTCTTTTTGCCCTTACTTCAATCGTTGCAGTAAGATAAATTTTTAAAAACGCATCTTTTAATACAACTGTGCCTATGTCTCTCCCTGTCATAATGGCACTTTTATTATCAGCAATCTCTTGCAAAGTATGTGTAATAAACTTTCTTATTTCTGGAATAGTAGAAACAGGTGAAACAAGATCATTGACATCGCTTGAATGAAGAAGTGCTTCTTCTATTTTTTTGTCATTTATGTAAATCGAACTGTTTTTTAGTGTAATTCTGTTTCCAAGAATTAAATTAACCCATTTTGTATTTTTTGTTTGAGCTCTGTTTTTTATTATGATATATGTTGCAGCTCTATAAAAAAGACCACTATCTATAAATGTAAAATTAAGTCTTTTTGCAAGTATTTTGCCAATAGTTGTTTTGCCACTTGCAGAATCGCCATCAATTGCTATTTGTTTCATATTCTTTGATTTTTTTGACTCTTCTTTGATGCCTTCCACCCTGAAATTCTGAATAAAGCCATGTTTTTACGATTTCATTGGCAAGTTCTTCGCCAACAATTCTTCCACCCATACAAAGAACATTAGCGTTGTTATGCTCTTTTGAGCAATGAGCTGTAAACAATTCGTTACATAAAGCTGCTCTTATTCCCTTTACTTTGTTAGCTGTTATTGACATTCCAATCCCTGTACCGCAGATTAAAATTCCAAAGTCAAATTCTTTTTTTGCAACGGCTTCTGCCACAGGTATTGCATAGTCAGGGTAATCAACGCTTTCCTCTGAATTTGTGCCAAAATCTGTTACAAAAACATTTAAAATTTTTAAAAACCCTTTTACTGATTCTTTTAATTTAAATCCTGCATGGTCTGCACCAATTGCAATTTTCATTTATGCCTCCTTAGAAATTATAGCAGATACAAGGTTTTGTAAAAAATTAAAATCCAAAGATCAATAGATCTACGAATTTCTAAATAAAATAATACATTAGAGGCTTTTTAATAATATTCACCTCCGTTTTTAAAAGATTTATGCTTTATTCTGCCGGAAAAGTATTTGAGATTTTGAAAGGAGGTATATTTGCTTAAAATATGTTAGTTTCGGAGGTTATAATGAATGTTATTGAAAAGTTAAAAAGAAAAACAGTCGAGATAATAAATGAATCTGAACTTATTGAAAGAATATATTCTAAAAAGCCTTTAAGAGTAAAACTTGGCGCTGATCCAACGGCTCCAGATTTACATCTAGGCCATTACATTGTTTTAAGAAAACTAAGAGATTTTCAGGAATTTGGGCACCGTGTAATTTTTATTATTGGCGACTTTACAGGGCTTGTCGGGGATCCTTCTGGCAGATCTAGAACTCGCCCATCGCTTACTCATGAGGAAATAGAAGAAAATGCCCAGACTTATTTTAAGCAGGTTTTTAAAATACTTGATAGGAGTAAAACTGAGGTCAGATATAATTCCGAGTGGCTTTCAAAAATTACTTTTGAAGAATGGTTTAGAATTTGTTCTAATTTCACAATTGCAAGGATTCTGGAAAGAGACGACTTCCTTAATAGATTTAAAAATGATATACCTATATATTTTCATGAGTTTTTTTACCCAGTTATGCAGGCATATGATTCTGTTGCAATTCAGGCTGATGTAGAGCTTGGTGGAACTGATCAGAAGTTTAACTTACTTTTTGGGAGGAAACTTCTTGAAATCAAAAATATGCAGCCTCAGGTTGCTATAATTATGCCGTTACTTAGAGGGACCGATGGAATTGATAAAATGAGCAAAAGTTTTGGCAATTACATAGGAATTAGTGAGGATCCTGATTCGATGTATGGAAAAACTATGTCAATTCCAGATAATCTTATTTCAGAATATTTTTATCTTGTTCTAGATAAAGACGAAGAAGAAGTTAAAGAAATAGAAAGAGTGATAAATTCGCAAAAAGCGAATCCAATGGAGTTAAAAATGGAGCTTGCGAGAGGAATCGTGAGATTATTTCATTCGGAAGAAGAGGCGAGAAAAGCAGAAGAGAATTTTATAAAGATATTTAGCAGGCGAGAGCTTCCTGAAGATGCTGAGGAATTAGATGCTACTTCTTTTGTAATCAACGGAAAGGTAGATATTATAAAATTTCTAATTGGTAAGAGAATTGTCAATTCTAACTCTGAAGTAAAAAGACTTGTTCAACAAGGGGCTATTAAAGTTAACCAACAAAAGATAACCGACTTCAAAGAGCCTATATGTATTAAAAATGGAGATATTTTAAAAATTGGGAAAAAGAAGTTTTTTAAAATCGTGATTAAATAATTTATCTTTCCCAAATTTTTTTAAGTTCGGACAAATTATTATAAGTTGCTTCTTCGCCCTTTTTAATTATGTGTTTGTACTTTTTAAAGTCAAAGATTTCTGCTTCTAATTCTATGCTTATCAGAAGATCGCTTTTTAAAAGTTCTTTATTGTAGATAATATTGTTTTCTATGTCAAACACTCTGAAAAGAATTTCAAAGGCTGATCTGAAAACCTTTTTCTGTTTATTTTTAAATGAATTGTTTACATCTATCGTTATTATTTTTGTTGCTCCCATTTCTTTTGCTATATCAACCGGAGCATTACTTAGAATACCGCCATCGACAAGCAATTTATCACCATATTTAAAAGGCTCGAAGAAAGGGGGAATTGCCATTGCGGCGTACATCGCTTCGCTGAGTCTCCCTTCTTTTAATATTGCTTTTTCTCCTGTTATAATATCTGCAGCTACGCATGCGAAAGGGATTTTTAGATTAGAAAAATCTGCATGCTTTGTTAATTGACCGAGGAAAGCTCTTATTTTCCGTCCACTATCAAGCCCCGTTCTGGTGAGAAGAAAATTAATAGCAATTTCCATTTTTATATATTTTAAAATTTTACTTTCCTCTGATTCAGAAAACAATAAAGCCAGAGGGTTGCCTTTTTCAAAAAGGTCTTTAATTTTAAAGTTTTTAAGGAAACTCTTCATTTCATCTATGGTAAGTCCATAAGAATACAATCCTCCAATTATGCCTCCCATGGACGTACCTGTTATAAGATCCGGAATTAAGGCATATTCCTCGAGAACCTTAAGTACTCCAATGTGGGCAAGGCCTCTTGCCCCACCACCACTTAGAATAAGACCGATTTTATGCATGATTTTTAGGTCCTCTCTCTTACCTTTCTTATAATTTTCCTTGTTACAAAGAAAGCAGTTTTTGCTTCCTCTGCTTTCAGTATAAGGAGCATTATAATATATACAAAGATAAATAGCAACATAGAAGCAAGAAAGTTAAGGGCAAGGTACCAGCTGGATTGGGGTAAATATTTTTCTAAAAATTTATAAAAAGTATACATTATGCTTGTTCCAATTGCAGAGGCTATAAAAAGTTTTACAATTGATTTTAATACACTGATTCCTCCTATGTGACCAGTTTTTTTAACAAGAAAATATAATAAGATAAACATTTCTATATATAGTGTTATGCTTATAGCCAATGGAATCCCTGAATGCTTAAATGCATTTATTAAGGGAAAGAAAATAGCGATGTTTAATATAGACATTGCGATCGAAATTAACAAAGGTATGAACATGTTCTTCATTGCATAGAAAACTCTCATTGTTATAATGTTGACCATAGCAGCAAATATGCTTAGAGAATAAAAAATAAAAGGTTCTGTTGTTAATGAAACTGCTTTTGCATCAAAAACTCCTCTCTCAAAAATGATTTTAACTATTGGTCTGGCAAAAAAAATTGAAATAAGCATTGCAGGGAAAATGAAGAAGGAAGCAAATCTTATACTCTTAGAAAATATTTCTTTAAGTTTTTTGTAATCATTCTTTGCAGCAGCTTCAGAAAGAAAAGGATAGTAAGAAGTTGCAAGAGGAATTGTTAAAATCCCGAGCGAAAACTGCCTTAATTTATTTGCATATCCAAGCGCTGCGACGCTTCCTATCTGAAGTTTTGAAGCGAGATTATTGCTGACAAGAGTAACCGAATAATTGGACATTTGTTGTAAGATAAGAGGAATTGAGAGTAGAAAAAGTGCTGGTAGAAAAGTACCTTTCGGGTTGAAATTAAGCGAGAACTTCATTCCGAGAAATGATTTTGCATAAAGAATCATAAAAGTAAATTGTATGATTACTCCGGTTAACATACCGATTGGATAGGAATAGATTCCTAAATTTTTGTGAAAAAGTATCAAAGAGATGATGATAAATGTATTTGTTAGAAGTGGGAATAAGGCTGTAACAAGAAACTGTTTTCTTGACTGAGCGATGCCAAAAAGAAAAGATGTTATTGACCAGAATAGCGCTGTAATTGAAAAAAGATCGATAAGCATCGAAACCATATTTTTATCATTCCCTTTAAATCCGGGGCCAAGAATGTTTACCAATGGGTTTGAAAGAATTACCAAAATTAGCATTGATGCAACAAGTCCCAGTATAATGTAATTAAAAATAACGCTTAAGTCTTCTATTGCTTTTTCTCTATTTTTTTCGTATTTCTCTATAAATAGTGTTATTAGTGAAACAGATATTGCACCTGTCATTATATCTTGGAAAACTGAAGTGATTGGTAAGGTAGTGCTCAGGGCATCAGCGGCGCGGCTCGTGCCAAAATAAGCTCCAAAGAGCATGTCTCTTGCAAGACCAAGTATTCTACTAATGAAAATGGAAAACATAAATATGAATGATGCCTGAACGGCGTTTTGTACAAGTATGTTTTGAATTTTGTGTTCTTTTAAAGCAGGTTTTCTAATAATTTCTTTATTGTATCGTATTTCCTTTCCCACGAGAAATTTTTTACCTCCATAGAACGCTCAACTCTTTTTTCTAATGAATCGCTTTGTATTGCCTGCTTAATCTTTGAAGCAAAATCTTCTTTATTATTTCCTATAAACACAGGAAGATCTTTTACTCTACCAATTTTTGTTGAGACAACAGGTACTCCTGCCGCAAGGTATTCATATGTTTTTAGTGGGTCTACATTTTCTGTGAGCTTGTTTATTTTAAAAGGAATAATTGCTATCGCGCTTTCAGCAAGAATAGGAGCAAATATCTCCTGTTTAATTACTCCTAAAAGTTTAATGTTTTTATGATTTTTAAGACTATCGATTTTTATTGAGCATGGGCCGATAAGGGTTATTTCGTAATCCGGGAACTCGATAGCCACGAATTCTACAAGTTCTTTATCAAACCATTCTGAAATTGCCCCAATATAAATAATTCTTTTCTTTATATTAATTGTTACGTTAAACAGATTCGAAGAGAAAAAATTCCAATCAACGCCGTTACTTATAACGACAGCATCTTTTCCATATTTTGTAATTTTTTCTTTTAATTCATTATTTGTTGTTATTATTAAATCTGATAATTTGGCTGTTTTTCTTTCAAGCTCGTTTACGAACGCTTGATTTATAAGTCCTGGATAAGCAGAGTGGTCATCAACGCAGTCATACACTTTTTTACTCTTAATTTCTTGTAAAATACTGGGCAAGAATGGCATGTAATTCCAAATGATTTCAGGCTTAAAATCAATCTCTTTAAATGCTTTTTTTAAGTGGTTTAAAAAAATTTTATTATCAATTTCATTACAAATTCTGTTCTTTTTAAAAAAAGGAAACCAGGGAAATGAATGAAGGAGAAAAAAATTATTATCTATTTTATCAAGTGTGGTTTTACTAGAAAGCTGCTTAATTCCATTTTTTTTCAATAATGCAAGATACGTATATGGAGGTTCAACAAATAGAACCCTAAAACCTGTTTCCTTTAAATAGTTTGCGAATTTTTGTTTTCTTGTGGGCAACCCATTGTAGGTATTTGTAGAAATAAAAAGGAGGTCACTCATTCAGAACTTCACCAATTGCGGATAATGCCCAGAAGTTTAAAGCAATGCCCCAAGCATTAAAAATGTTCTCAACAAACATATGAATCAGTATGGAAAATAAAGTAATACTTATGAAAAGATAAATTAATTTTTTTTTCTCAAAAAACTTGTTTAAAATTCTGCCTGCACCAAAACTTACCCATAATGCAAAAGTAATTATACCTAACCACCCAGTCTCTGCGAAAACATTTAGGTAAACACTGTCCATAGATGTGTATACAAAATAACCATATTTTTGTGCCGCTGAGCCTCCAAATGTGCCAAGCCCGCTTCCGAGTAAAGGATGGTCAGATGCATTTAATATTCCGTACTTCCACCTGAAAAGCCTTCCTCCTTCAATACTTTTCTGAATATAGCTTGGATCTATCAGAGATAGAAGCCTTAGTCTTAATATTGGAATAGTAGTCATGATTACTCCTGAAATTATGATTATGAGTCCACCAACAAGAGGGTTAAATAGTAAGAATCCGATTAATATTGAACTACCGGAAGCTACCCATCCGCCTCTTGAGAAGGTGAGTAGCATGCCTAGAATAATTATTAGAAATGCAAAGACTGCATAAATTTTTTGTAACAATTTTTTCTCGGTAAAAAGAAATAATAGAGATATTCCTATTCCAAATTCAAGATAAGCTGCCAGTATATTAGGACTGCCAACTATTGAAAATGCCCTTGTATATATTGAACTTCTTTCGAGTTCTTTATCTACCCATTGTACGGGAGTTGGTACTTTGTTGACATACTGATATATGCCGATGATAGCAAGGAACATAGTAATCAAAACAACTGCTTTAAAGTAGAATCTTATTTCCTCTTTCTTCGGTTTTAATAGAATAATCACAATAAAAATGAGAAATGGTTCAAAAAATAATCTGAATTGGTGTAAAAAAGCCAAGAAAAGATAATTGTTAAACGTAAAAGAAAAAAACGTAACCGATGCAAATAGTAGGGCAAAGACAAACGCAGGATAATTAAATAAATCCTTCAGCTTCTTGAATGATATTATTAATGCAATAAGTAAGGCAAGAACGAGAAAGACATCATCCCAAATTGTGCTGAATGGGAGTTTAAATCTTCTCCATACGTAATCGATAATGGGAAAGAGTGAAACTACAAGCAGAATTAGAAATGAGGAATATTTTCGAACCTTCTCCATTTTTTACTTTATTTCTGTTACGGTTAATACTGTAGTCCAGACCTTCCAGTTTTCTCCATAAACAGAAAGATGGGCTCCTGACATTATAAGATCTTTGCCGTACGCATAAGCCCATGCATATTTTTTGTTTAAAGATTTTGCATAAATATACATATTTTTTAATATAGATGCAGTTTCTGTTTTTAGTCTCCCAATATCATCGTAAGTTACGTATCGTGAAGTTGAATCCTCTATTTTTAAATTGGTGATTTTGAATGATGGGCGACCGTTTACATCATAAATTGTATCTCCAATATGTATTGAGTTTGCAACCTCTGGTCTTATATCCTCAGCAAGAAAAACTGCTTCGATGTAGTTTCCTTGTGAAAGAACTTCCTTATTTGCCGGATTGAGCAATTTGTAAATAACGAAAACTACTGAAATGATAACTAATGCAACTATTAAAGGGATTGCAATTTTTTTAACCATCTTTACCTCCATACTTTTTTCAGTGCATCTATTATACCCTTAAGCATATATTTTAAAAAGGTAATTTTGTTTTCGTAGAAAATTATTATGGAGCTCATCCTTCGTATAATAAATATAGGCAGGAATAGAAAGTAAAAATTAAACCAGGGAAGCATTTCTCTTTGAGTAATAATATTGTTTCTCGTTCCATAATACATCCTTTCAGGTCTTCCTGAAATAAATGTGAAATTTTTGCTAAGGATTTTTACTCTTTTTCTATATTGGACAGGGTGATAAATTTTACTTTGGGGAACTGCATAAACCTTGAAACCATTTTTTTGAGCTCTTAAAACGAATTCTGTATCATCATACCAACCGAAAAATTCACCTCTTACAAAACCTATTTTTTCGAAAACTTTGGAAGGAATAAGTAGGCCACACATCGAAGCAATGTTTACTTCAAAATAATCTTTTTTGTATTCTGATGTATCTATTCTTTTTGTGAGTCCGAAGATGCGATTGTATAACAGTAAATTATAAAAAGGTATAGTGAAGTTGTTGTCGCTATAAATAACTGAAGTAAGTAAAAAACCAATGTTAAGTTTATCTTTGACTTCGTTAAAGGTTTTTATTAATTTTTCAAGGGCTTCTTCATTAGCCTTTGCATCATCATCTATTATCCAAACTGCATCGAAATCTTTTTGGTAGATATATTTCTGACCTACTTCTACTCCTCCTGCAGGTCCCGTATTTTTCTCGAGGGCGATGACTTCAACATCGGGGAATCTTTCTTTTATTTGTTTAGCAGTGCTATTCTCTGACCCATTATCGACAATAAATATTTGGTCAGGTTTTAATGTTCCTTGGTGAATTGATTGAACGCAGTTTATTAAATCCTGAAATCTATTATAAGTTACTATGAGTGCAGCTGTTTTCATATTACATCTTTTCTATTTTTTCAATTCCCATTATATCAAAAAGCAAAGACAAAACTATTAATGATGAATTAACAATTGCAAGCCTTTGTTGTATTAAATCGTTTGCCTGAAGAACTTTATATTTTTGATAAAAACTGTTTATTTTCTGACTGAGTTCTATAGTGGAGATGGGGATCTTATGCACTGAGTAATCTGCAGTTATTTTAGTTAGTAATTCTTCTAAATAAATTAAGTTGTTAAGAATATTTTTTTCTTCGTTGTTTAATGAAAAAGTATCTATATTTTCTGTTCCTTTGTATCTGATCTCTCTTTTCATGCCCTCTTTGATAATGTTGTTTAATCTTGCAAATGTATATTGCATATAATAAACAGGGTTTTTGAGTGTTTGACTTTTAGCGAGATTCAAATCAAAATTTAGGTGTGTATCGGCATTTTTGAAAAGAAAGAAAATTCTTGCAGCGTCTTTTCCAACTTCTTTAACAAGCTCGTCAAGAGTTACAAACGATCCTGTATGTTTTGACATCATTACTTCTTTTCCGTCCTCAAACAAGTGAACGATTTGATAAAGTATCACGTCGAGAAAATCTTCAGGTATCCCCAATCCCAATATTAATGCTTTCATTGGTGTTATATGACCAAAATGGTCTGCTCCCCAAACATCTATTACTTTTTGAAATCCTCTTTTCCATTTGTTTCTATGATAAGCTGCATCTGCTAAAGTATAAGTTGGCTCGCCATTGCTACGGACAAGAACTCTATCTTTGTCATCCCCAAATGCAGTTGACTTAAACCAGATAGCATTGTCTGAAGCATAAGCGTATTTAGTATTTTTAAAAGCCTCGAGAGTTTCCTGAATCTCCCCTTTTTCGTAGAGGCCGGTTTCATAAAACCAGCTGTCAAAATGTATACCAAATGACTCAAGAGACGTCTTTATATTATTAATCATGAGTTCTTTTCCGTATTTTTTAATTTGCTCAATTGCTTCTTTTTTATTTGTTTCTGCAAATTTATGCTCTGACTCTGCAAAAAGTTTTTTTGCGATATCTTTAACGTAATTTCCTTTATAGCCATCTTCAGGAAAATTTGATTGATTCCCGCACTCGTAAAGATAATAGTAGAAAATTGACTCAGCAAATAAGTCCATTTTACTTCCAGCATCATTTATGTAATATTCTTTTTCTACTTCAAAACCCTGGATTTTTAATAAATTTGTGAGCACATCCCCGATTATACCACCTCTCCCGTTCCCGACATGGAGAGGACCTGTGGGATTAGCACTCACAAACTCAATTTGAATCTTTTGACCGTTTGGCTTCTTATAAAAGTATGTTTCTTTTTCTTTCTCAATTAATTTTAGAAATTCTCTATAAGCTTCTGAGCTTAGAAAAAAATTTATATAACCGGGTTTTGAGATTTGTATGGATTGAAACATCCGGGATTTTAGATCTTTTGAAATCTCTTCAGCTATAGCCATCGGAGATTTTTTCAGAACCTCGGCAAGTTTTAATGGGATAGTTGTAGAGAAGTCCCCATATTCTTCAGGTGGAATTTCTAAATCAATCTGTACAGTAACATCTGGGTATATTTTTTTAATTGAGCTTGAAACAATACCTTTTATCTTTTCTAAAATCATTTTTTCTCGAACTTGAGAATTGGTTCTTTTGTCGCTCTTACTTCATCAGGCCTTTTTACAGGAGTTAAGTGGGGAGCTGATTTAAGGAGCTCTGGGTTTTCTTTGGCCTCTTTCGATATTTTAATCATTGTATTAATAAATTCATCTATTGTTTCTTTACTTTCAGATTCTGTAGGTTCTACCATTATTGTTTCATGCGCGTATGGTTCGAAATGTGGGAAATATATTGTGGGAGGATGAAAACCATAATCCATTAATCTTTTCGCAATATCAAGAGTTTTAATACCAAACTCTTTATAATCTCTTCCCGTGAGCACGCATTCGTGCATGCAGAACCTATCATATGCCGGTCTATAATAAGATTTAAGCTTTGAAAGTATGTAGTTTGCATTTATTACGCTTACTTTTGATACCTCTTTAAGTCCTTCTTTTCCTATTGATAATATCCATGCATATGCTTTTATGAGCACTGAGAAATTACTAAAAAATGCCCGGACCATTCCAATACTCTTTTTGGGGTATTCAAGCGAATAAAATCCGTCACATTTACATACAATTGGCGAAGGCAAAAATTCCGTAAGGTATTTTTTAACTCCTACAGCCCCAGCACCAGGACCTCCTCCTCCATGCGGTGTTGAAAATGTCTTGTGCAGGTTAAGATGGACTATGTCAAAGCCAGTGTCTCCTGGTCTCACTATTCCAAGGAGTGCATTAAGGTTAGCTCCATCGTAGTATAGAAGTCCGCCCTTTCCATGGATAATTTTCGCAATTTCTTCTATTTCTTCCTCAAATAATCCAACTGTATTTGGATTTGTAAGCATTATTCCAGCAGTGTCTTCATTCATAAGTGCTCTAAGGTGTTCAATGTCGACAGTGCCTCTTTCATTTGACCTTACTTCAACTACTTTAAATCCAGCCATTGCTGAAGAAGCAGGGTTAGTACCATGGGCTGAGTCAGGAACAATCATTTTGTGCCTTGGTTTACCATAATCTTTGAAGTATTTTCTCATTATAAGGACTCCGACAAGTTCACCATGCGCTCCAGCGCCGGGTGTGAGGGTGAATCGATCCATTCCTGTGATCTCTTTAAGCAGTTGTTCTAACTCGTGCATTATTTCAAGACTCCCCTGGACATGTTTAATGTCTGCAAGAGGATGTACAAATGTAAAACCTTCAAGATTTGCAAGTTTCTCGTTTATCTTTGGATTGTATTTCATAGTGCAAGAACCTAGAGGGTAAAAGCCTGTATCTACTCCATAATTCATTTTACTTAGAGCAGTAAAATGTCTTACTACATCTACTTCAGAAACCTCTGGAAGCTCTTTTTTATCTTTTGAAAGCGCATATTCTGGGATGCAGTCTTCTAAATTTATCTCATCAAATTTATCTTCAGGGATAGAAAAGCCTATTCTTTCTTCTATACTTTTTTCGTATATGAGCTTCATGGTTTGCTCCGTAATATATTTACGATATTATCTAAATCTTCTTTTGATAAAATTTCAGTAACTGCAAATAGAAGATAGTTTTCTAATGCAGGGAAAAAATCAGATAGCTTTATTGGAGGTAAAAATCCATTTTCAAAAAGTTTCTCTCTTATATGCTCAGGGTTATCTTTTGTTTTCAGAACAAATTCATTGAAAAATGGGTAAACGTCCCCATCAAATTTTCCTGTTTCAATAAGTTTTTTTCTAAGATAATGTGCTCCTTTTGTATTTAAAACTGAAAGTTTGTATAAACCCTTCTTACCGAGTAAAGAAAGATAGGCGTTAATTGCAAATAAATTCAGTGTATGGTTTGAGCATAGGTTAGAAGTTGCTTTTTCTCTTCTTATATCCTGTTCCCTTGCCCTCAGGGTCATTACAAAAGCTCTATTTCCTTCTGAATCTACAGTTTCACCTGCGATTCTGCCAGGTAATTGTCTTATGTAAGTCTCTTTTGAGGCTATAAAACCGTTGTAAGGACCCCCAAAATTTAAGTCTATTCCGAATGATTGAGTTTCTCCTGCGACTATATCTAATCCAGTTTCATTAAATAGTTTTGAAAGACCAAGGAATAAACTTTCTACTACTGTTAATATTGCAAGTGCACCATTTTCGTGAGCAATACTTGAAATTAACTCAATATTTTCGATTCCACCAAAGAAATTTGGGCTTTGAATTACCACGCATGAAGTATTTGTGTCGATACGTTTTTTTAGTTCTTCTATATCTATTAACCATTTATTATCGGGAGTTTCTATTATTTTTACATTTTGAGGCTCTGTATAAGTTTTTATAGTGTCTTTATAATGAGGGTGAAGTGAAGATGAAAAAACAACCTTTTTATTATTATTGATCCTTAAAGCCATCAGTACTGATTCTGCCGTTGCAGAAGCACCATCGTATATTGAGGGCATCACTACATCCATGCCAGTAAGTCGAGCAAGATGTGTTTGAGCTTCGAATATTGTTTGCAATGTTCCCTGACTTAGTTCAGGTTGATAGGGTGTATATGTAGTATAGAATTCAGAGCGAGAAACCGCAGATCTAATGGCTTCAGGAATATAATGTCTATATGCCCCTGCTCCTATAAGAGGTTTATAATTGGCGAAGTCTAAATTTTTTTGAGAAATTTCCTTTATCTTTTCAAATAATTCCTGCTCGGATATGCTTTCTTTTATGTTTAAATCATTTTTAAGTCTCATTCTTGCAGGAATTGTTTTTATGAGGTGCTCAAATGAGGGTACTCCTATTTCTTTGAGCATCTCGTCTTGCTGCTTTTGAGTGCTTGGAATATATCTGTAACTATTCTTTTCGATATTCTTCATACTCCTTTGCAGTTAAAAGATCTTTTAACTCCTCATCATTTTCAACCTTTATTTTAAACAGCCAGCCTTCGCCATATGGATTCTTGTTTATAATAGCAGGTTCCTTTACTACACTTTTGTTTACCTCGACTATTTCTCCTGAAACGGGTGCGTTAATGTCTGAAGCAGCTTTCACTGATTCAATTGTTGTTACTTTATCTTCTTTTACAACTTTGTTACCAGATGTCGCTTCCTCAACATACACGATATCACCAAGTTTGTCTTGCGCATAATCGGTAATACCAACAGTTGCTATGCCATTTTCTACTTTTATCCATTCATCTGATTTTGTGTAAAATAGCTCTTCAACAATTTTATATGCCATTTTGGCCTCCTTTCACTGCATATTTTATTAAAATTTCAATTTTCGTCAAAAAGTTTTCTGTATAAATTTATGTATTGATCTATATCAAGGTTTTCTGCTCTTGAATTTAATGGAATTTTAGCATTTAGCATCGCTTCTTTAATAACTTCTTCTTTAAATTTTTGTTTTAGATTGTTAAAAAGTTTTTTTCTTCTCATACCGAATGATGTTCTTAGAAGAGCTAAAAAATTCTGAACATCCAAATTCTTATCAATTTCTTTTCTATTTAGCTCGATTAAGGCTGAATTTATTGTAGGTTTTGGGTAGAAAAAGCTTGAAGGGAAAGTCCTGAGATACCTTTTATTAAAGAAGAAGTCAACCAGTACTGTAATAGATCCGTAATCTTTAGAGCCTTTTTTTGAAAGTATTCTATTTGCATATTCTTTTTGAAGTAGAAAAACCCCTCTTTTTACATTCATAAAATGTGAAATTCTGATGATAAGTTGCGAAGATATATAGTAAGGAATGTTTCCATAAACCTCATTAATGGGAAATTTCGATAAATCAATATCAAGAGCGTCTGCGAATATTATTTTTATATTAGGACTTGTTATTTCTCTATAAAAATTTTTAAATCTTGTGTCTTTTTCGATTGCAATTACCTCTTTTGCTCTTTCTGCAACAAGATTTGTTAATTGAAGGAACCCCGAACCTATTTCAATATAAGACTTATTTTTATCAGGGTTGATTGCTTCTGTTATGTAATTGAGAGCTTTTGAATTAATCAAGAAGTTCTGCCCAAGCTTCTCAGAAGGAAAAATTTTATATTTTTCAATTAATATTTTAATGCTTCGTTGAATTTCCATTTACCAGGGAGGAGATAAACTTTAACATTTTTTACTCCCCATTTATTTGACTGTTTGGGTGCATAAAAAAATACGTCAAGTCTTTCACCTTTAATTGCTCCACCCGTATCTCCTGCTACTGCATATCCATAATCTTCTACGTATAGCAAGCTCCCAAGTGGAATCAATTTAGGGTCCACTGCTACCACTCCAAATCCACTCTTTAAACCAGATGCAGTTGTCCATGGATCACTATCAGTTTCTGATATAGTTGGGGAATATGCTGTAGCGACCATATTATATAATTTTAAGTATTGTTCTGGCGGCTTTGCTGAACCCACGAGGTATATTTCATCTATAGGTGCTTTAGTTACCTTATTATATAAAAATTCTTCTTTTATTTTCTTCCCACCAAAATAGATTTCCTTAAAATGTTTTGTGAGTGTTCCATCCTTTCCGCTATTTAACTTTACTATGAGGCCTTTTGCAACTCTATTATCGTTTGAGTAAACCACTTTGAAATCAAATGGAACATTAATGATTTTTTCTTTTTCAATATAAGTTTTTATGGTTATTTTTTGATTCTCTATTGGTGAGTCAAAAGCAGGATTCAAATAATCTTTGTCAGTCAATTTTATCCCTTTTTCATCAAGAAAGTCTTGTACAGTTTCGCTAGTGGTATAAAAGATTGCAGTTTTTCCATCAATTTCTACTTCTACAGATTTTGCCCTGGATATCGAAATTTTTGCGGTATAAGCCAGAGTACTTTTTTCTGTGCTAAGGGCATCCTCACTTCTTGTAATGATTCTTGCTTTTTGAAGAATTTGTTCAATGTCTAAATCTCTAAGGGAGATTATCTGATGGTTCATTTGCTCGTCTGAGATAATATAACAACGTGCTACGCTTGCGAAGAAAATAAAGAAGGCAAGTATAGTGATGATTGTAATTTTTAAAACTTTTTCCATTATTTATTCCTTTTCAAGAGCTTTTCAATTTCTTCTAAGCGTTTTTCTATATTTCTTAAGGTCCTTGTTATTTCACCAAATAAATCAACATCGAAATCTTTAAATGTTGTTGCATATTCTAATTCTCCTTCTTCAAAATTTTCAAGGCTGTTTATCTGGGAGATCAACGACAATTTATTAATTATATTTCTTTCTTTATTGGTTGTTCCTCCTTTAATTTTTTTTAGGAAAATAGTCGGGAAAAAATAGTAAACTCCATTATTCTCTATTTCTAAACTGGCGATTTCACAAAAGTTCATTAGTGATATTGGGGATATTTGGAATACCTCACCATCTGACAAAACAAAAACTATAGAAAGTTTTTTTCTCTCAATATTGGGATAATTGAGAAAATCTATTACAGTTTTCTTACTGATTTTAAATCCTTCATCCCACATTATTTGTTTTGAAATGTCGGGGAAAAATTTTTTGAACTCTGTATCTTTTTCCTTTATAAATTGTATTAGAAACATTGAGTACTTTGTGTGAAGTATCCCTGTATTTTCATTTACCTCTGTTTTTATTTTTATATCCTCTTTAAATACTTTTTTTATTAATCTTTCTGCATTCGTCATTGCACTTTTAATGGTTTTGATTTCCATTTTACCTCCCAAAGCTAAACATAACAGAATAAGTTTACAGAAAATTCGATTTTATGCAAACGAAAGCCTTAAGGCTTTATCAAAACTAATTCCTTGACATCGAATAATTTAAATTGATTATTCTATTTCAAGTCTTGAATAAACATCAAGTAATAAATTGTCTTTATCTCCTCTTTTAAAATGTATATAACCTGCAAGTGCTATCATTGCAGCATTATCTGTTGAGAATATTTTTTCTGGCAAAAAAACTTCTACAGGAGACTTTATAACAAGAGCATTTCTTAATCTTTTGTTTGCGGAAACTCCGCCTACGACTCCAATCCCTTTTACTTTGTAATCCCTTGCTGCTCTTAAAGTTCTTTCAACAAGTATATCCACTACTGCCTTCTCAAAGCTTGCGGCAATATCACCTAAATTGTTTTTTGTAATGTCAGGATTTTTTTCGAGAAAATATATACCTGCGGTTTTTAATCCGCTAAAACTAAATTCGTAAGGAGAACCTTTAAAGGTAAGCTTTGGAAATTTGTGAAACTCAGGGTTTCCAGTTGTTCCAAGTTTTTCTATTATTGGCCCTCCAGGATATCCGTATCCAAGAAATCTTGCAAATTTGTCAATTGCTTCCCCTGCTGCGTCATCGCGAGTCTTTCCAATTATTCTATACTTTAAATGGTCTTCCATTATTATGAGTTCTGTATGGCCACCGGAAACTATCAAAATAATTAAAGGAAAAGGATTTTTTACCCTGTTGAGTTTTGAACTATCTAAAAAAAGCGAATATATATGTCCTTCAAGATGGTTTATTCCTATCAAAGGTTTATTAAGTGCGAATGAAAGAGATTTTGCTGTTTCAACTCCTACAAGAAGCGAACCGACTAAACCCGGTCCTTTAGTAACCGAAATTAGATCAATGTCTTCAAGTGATTTGTCTGCTATTTTTAAGGCTTCGTTTATTACGTAACCTATAAGTTCAGAATGTTTTCTTGATGCTATCTCAGGGACAATGCCACCGAAATCTCTGTGAAATATTTCTTGTGAAGAAAGTACATTACTTAAGACTTTTGCTTTTTCGTCTATTAAAGAAATAGCAGTATCGTCACATGAAGTTTCTATTCCTAATATTATCATTTTTCCTCCATATTTTGACATCAATAGTTTTTGCCATTCTATATCCATCTTCGCCATCTTGATAATATTTTTGAAGATCCTCAACTACTTTAAAGTTAAGCTTTTTGTAAAGGTTTTGTGCAATTTCATTTGATTTTCTCACTTCAAGGTATACTTCTTTAATTCGTTTTCTTTCAGCATTGTTAATTACAAAATTTATTAACGATGTCCCGATGCCTCTCTTTCGATAGTCAGGGTGGACTGCGATATTTATAATGTGGAACCTATCCATTTCAATCCATAAACCAATAAAAGCGCATATTTTATTTCCAATTCTTGCTACAAAATAATGTGCTGACCTATTAAACACATAATCTATCATAAAAACTTCTCTTGGCCAGGGATCTTTATAAGAGAGATTCTCAATTTCTATAATTTTTTTAATATCTATTGCTTTTGCCTTTACAATTTTAATTTCATCCATTTTTAATATTTTTGAATTTCTTAAATATAATATCTATTGCGTGTAGGTAAACAGGATTTAGAGATAAAGGATCATTTAATATTTTGCCTTTCTTTAATTTTATAATTGATAATTTTATTAAGTTTTCGGGTTCAATAACCACAAGTTTGAAATTTTTTTCTTCAACTACCCTTGCAATTTTTTCGTAAGGAGAAACAATAAAACCTTTCAATTTCTTCAAATTTTCCAAAGTTATTATTTTATCACTATCAATTCTATTGCCATTTTTAAATTTTCCAATAAAATATTCATTTTTTCCTGCAGGAATTATCGAGTTTACGGTACCTGGGATATTGAATGCTATTAATTCTAGAGAATTTATTGGAAGGATCGGCTTTTTCAATGCATATGCAATAATCTTACCCTCGACAACACCGATTCTTGTGCCGGTAAAACTTCCAGGTCCATATACTATCGAGAGAATATCGATATTTTGAGGTTTAAACTTAAGCTCTTCGAAAAGCTTGTCTATAATAAAAAGTACATTATTCAATCTATTGTAAGGCTGAGATTCTTTAAAGGAAAAAAGTATTTTGTTCTCTTCTGCAAAAACAGCAATTGAAGGATCAAAAGCTTTATTTATTGATAAAATTTTCATAGAATACTCTTTTGAACTTTTCTGAATATTCAAAGGTCAATTCTCTTTTGTTCTTTCCAGTTTTCTTTATGATGATGGCGATGTCTGGTTCGATTATTTCTCTCACTTTTTCTCCCCACTCGATTACTATAATACCCTTCTTCTGGAGAAATTCCAAGATGCCGATTTCGTCAATTTCGTTCAAAGTAGAAATCCTGTAAAAATCAAAATGATATAATTTAATTTTTCCATTATGAATATGAAGGAAAACGAACGTCGGGCTTTCTACATTGTCTGAACTTTCAAGAGTTTCAAGTATACCTTTTGTTAAAGTTGTTTTACCTGCCCCAAGATCGCCTTCAAGTGTCAAAATTACAGTTTCTAAACCACTTTTTATGATTAAGGAAGCAAGCTTTTTTCCCAGATTGATTGTTTCATTAGTGTTCCTGGATTCTATTTTAACTTCTTCCATAGCAATTATAATATCATAAAAACTGGTATTTAAAAAGGAGATTAAAATGAATGATAAAAAATTTTTGCTTCTGGCAAACTTTACTAAAGAGGAAACATTTGAGATTATAAGCTGGTATAAATAAAATATAAAATTACCTCATCTAATCTTTGCTACCATAACGGAAATGGTTCTTCAATGAAAAGTTTCCGACTGGCTTGAAGACTTAAAAAAAGAGGACAAATACTTTCATCAGAACAAAAAATAAAGCAGATTATTAAAGAAATACATTTAAGGTCTTGACATGGATTAGACTTTCAATATAATTATTTTAGCACTCATATATTGAGAGTGCTAAAAATTTTGGAAAAATATTTTAAGGAGGTTATTTATGGCAGAGATTGTACCAATTTATGATCATCTTGTAGTTAAATTAGAAGAAGAAGAAGAGAAGACAAAGTCTGGTATTGTTCTTCCGGACACAGCTAAGGAAAAGCCTCAGAAAGGCAAGGTTATTGCAGTGGGTGCTGGTAGAATTCTTGACAATGGCCAGAGAGTCAAACCAGAAGTTAAAGCAGGAGACGTCGTTATCTTCTCGAGGTACTCTGGAACAGAGTTAAAACTTGATGGAGAAAAGTACTTAATTCTAACAGAAGGCGATGTTTTAGCAGTCTTAAAGTAGGAGGTGAATTATGGAAGCTAAACAGATTATTTTTAGTTCAGACGTAAGAAAAGTCATTCAAGATGGAGTCGATAAGTTGGCTAATACAGTAAAAGTAACTCTTGGGCCGAAAGGAAAGCACGTTGCTCTTGAAAGAAAATTTGGATCTCCTGTATTATCAGATGACGGAGTCTCTATTGCAAAAGAGGTTGAGCTTGGTGATCCGAATGAGAATATAGGAGCGCAGCTCGTAAAAGAGGTTGCATCAAAAACGGAAGAAGCCGCAGGAGACGGTACAACGACGGCTACAGTTCTTGCACAGATAATCATCGATGAGGGTATGAAAAATGTTACTGCAGGAGCGGATCCTTTGATGGTGAAAAAGGGTATCGATAAAGGGGTTGAGGTTGTTATTAGCGAGATGAAGAAATATAAGAGAGATATATCCGGGAGAGAAGAGATTGCACAAGTGGGAACAGTGTCTTCTAAGATTAAAGGAATTGGCGATGCAATCGCGGAAGCGGTAGAAAAAGTTGGTAAAGACGGCGTTATTACTGTAGAAGAGTCTCAGGGACTCGGCATCGAGGTGAAAACTGTTGAAGGAATGCAATTTGATAGGGGTTATGTATCACCTTATTTTGTTACAGACCCTGACAGAATGGAAGCAGAGTTGAAAGAGCCTTTCATTATAATTACTGATAAGAAGGTTTCCTCGGTTCAGGAATTTCTTCCTTTACTTGAGAAAGTTGTGCAGACAGGTAAACCATTCTTGCTAATTGCAGATGATATAACCGGAGAAGCTCTTGCAACACTTGTACTTAATAAAATTAAAGGAACTTTTAGTTGTTGTTCAGTTAAAGCTCCAGGCTTTGGAGATCGTAGAAAGGCAATGCTTGAAGATATTGCTATACTAACAGGTGGACAGGTTATATCTGAAGATCTTGGAATAAAGTTTGAAAGCGTTACTATTGATATGCTTGGAAAGGCAGATTCAGTTAAGATAGATAAAGATAACACCACTATTATTGGTGGGCGAGGTGAGAAAGGCAATATTAATGCAAGAATTAAGCAAATTAAGGAAGAAACTCAAAAAACTACTTCAAGTTATGATAAGGAAAAGTTGCAAGAAAGATTAGCTAAATTATCAGGAGGAGTAGCTATTTTAAAAGTTGGTGGTGCAACAGAAACTGCGATGAAAGAAATGAAACATAGAGTTGAGGATGCAGTTGCCGCAACAAAAGCAGGACTCGCCGAAGGTATCGTAGCAGGTGGTGGCGTAGTATTTATTAAAGCACTTCCAGCTCTTGATTCTCTTAAGCTTGAGGGAGACGAAAAAACAGGTGTTGAAATTTTGAAAAAAGCGTTAAAAGAGCCCTTGCGATTAATTGCTGAAAATGCAGGTTATGATGGAGTTATAGCTCTTCATAAAGTGATTGAAACTAAGGATGATGTTGGGTTCAATGCAGAAAATGGCAAATTTGAAGACATGTTTAAAGCAGGTATTGTTGATCCATTTAAGGTAGTAAGAATTGCTCTTCAGAATGCTTCAAGCATTGCGACACTTCTTCTTTCAACGGAAGCAATTGTGACAACAATTCCTAAAGAAGAAAAGTCAGCACCACCCCCACAATATCCTGAATACTAACATTTCTTTTGGTTAGGCATTGGTGGAGAAGCCCCTTATATAAGGGGCTTCAAATTTTTTCTCCTCGTATGTATATATAAAAGATACTTCTACCTAAACGAAAATTCTTGTCATTAAGAAGTATTGAATAAGCTTTTTTATGCTTTGAAGAATTGTTTTTATCCCTTCTTTTTTCCCAGATTTTTCTAAAAAGTGGAGAAAAATCTGATATTTTTATATTAGACAAGCCTGCTTCTTCCATCCAATTTTTGAAGTCCTCCCGTGTTGCTTCACAAATATAAGTAAAGCCAATTTTTCTTAATTCTCCTTCTATGTTTTTGTCAGACATTGAAATTATTATATCTGTAATTAGCATCTTTCCGCCTTTTTTAAGTACTCGAGCCATTTCGGGTTGACCTATTTCTGTTGGCATTGTAGTGGGGTTGACAATAAATTCGCTTATTACTGCATCGAATGTTTCATTATCATAAGGAATCCTTGTCTTTTCAGCCTTGTGAAACTCAATACTATTTAAGTTTCCCTCATCTTTAATTTTGATTGATTCGTTAAGAAAAACCTCATTGAGTTCGAGCCCTATGATGTGAATATTTTTATTGCTATGAGCAAGGTAGAATGCAATGTCGCCTTTTGCACTGCATAATATGAGGATTTTTTTACCATCAATAGGCTCTAAATCTTGTTTGATTTTTTTGAAAATCTGTAATAATTGTTTTTTTTCCTCTTTATTCCACATACTTTCCCTTCATTAAAAAAATTATAGAAGACCGGTGAATTTTTGCAATTGAGATTTTGCTGCAAGATCTTATAAAGTTATTAATTCTAAGAAAAATAGAAAAAATTTTGAATGCATTTAATAAAATGTATTCACTTTTAAGATTAGAAGTTTCTACCATAATATTCTATAATAATGTATTGATAGTGAAGTGTAATTTAGGTTTTGAATTGTCAAAAAATTGTTTTGCTAAAATATTTTAATAAAGGAAATGGGAGAAATAAAGTTTCTTGGAACGGGCGGTGCAAGATTTGTTATTGCAAAGCAAATTTGCTATTCTGCAGGAACTTTTATAAATCATGATAATTTAAGTGTAATTCTTGATCCAGGCCCTGGGGCGCTTGTTCGGCTTGCCCGCTCAAAACCCAAAATTGATATTGATGACATAGATGCAATTATCCTTTCTCATATACATTTAGATCATTCAAATGACATAAATGTTTTAATTGACTCGATAACTAATGGGGGGTTCAAGAAAAAAGGGCTTCTTTTTGCCCCGAAGGAGGCAATAGAAGGTGATAATAGGGTTATTCTTCCGTATCTTTTACCTTTTCTTGACAAAGTGGAGATACTTGAAAACAAGAAAGAATTTTCAATAGGAACCTTTTCTTTTGAAAGTTTTCTTCATAAGCATTCTGTAGAAACATACGGACTAAAAATGAATCTTGGTGGTAAAATAGTTTCTTTTATTGTTGACACCCAGTTTTTTGAAGAATTATTAAATTTTTATAGAGGTAGTGATGTAATTATCTTAAATGTTGTTCTTCTTGAGCCAAAAGAAAAAATAATGCATTTATCTTTAAAAGATGCAAAGAAACTTATTTCTGAAATCAAACCCAAAACAGCTATAATAACGCATTTTGGGATGACCATGTTGAAAGCTAAGCCGTATTTACTGGCTCAGGGGCTTTCTAATGAACTTGGAATAAAGGTTATTGCGGCAAGTGATGGAATGAGTGTGGCAATTTAAATATCTATTTTTTTTACATTTCCAGAAGGGTAATCAAGAAAAATTTTCATTTTTTCCTTGAACTCTTTCTTGTCTCCACTGGTAAAATAAGCTCTTTGCGCAATATTGCCATTATTAAGCAGTTTTTCGGCTTCAAGGAATTTTTTGACCTCGAGAACAAGAAAATCCGATGGATCTATTACTTTAACATTGCTCCCAACTACGTCTTTAACAGTGTTATAAAGGAAAGGGAAATGAGTGCAACCAAGAATAAGAGTGTCAATTTTGTTTCCGAGAGGTTCTTCTAATTTTTCTTTTGTAAGTCTATATGCATATTGCTTGTATGATATACCATCTTCGATAAGGTTTACCATTTCCTGAGATCCTACCTCAAAAACTTCAGTCTCTGGACTAATTTTTTTTATTTCATTATAATAAGCATGTTTTTGTGCGGTAAGAGGGGTTGAGATTATCCCTATCCTTTTGTTTTTAGATGTTTTGATTGCATAAAGAGCTCCTGCCTGTATCATTCCAAAAACGGGAATATCTTTCGACAATTCTTTTAGAAATGGAATAGCAATAGACGAAACTGTATTGCAGGCAACGACTATTACTTTTGAACCCTTACAGATAAGAAATTTAGTTATTTTCTCGGCGAATTGGATGACTTCTTTTTCGGTTTTTGTTCCATAAGGAAAATTTTTAGAATCTGCAAAATAAATTATATTTTCATCTGGCAGTATTTTGATCAAGTTGTTAACTACTGTAAGACCGCCTACCCCTGAATCAAAGACGCCTATAGGAGAATTAGTGTCCATAGATATAATTTGTGATTCCTTCTTTTAAGGCTTTTGCCACCTTATCAATAAAAGTATTATCTTTGCACTTGCTCTCCTCGGTGGGGTTAGTTATAAAAATGATTTCTGTAAGTATTGAAGGCATTGTAGTTACATTCCTACACACATAAAGGTAATCCTTCTTTATACCTCTATCTACGGTGCCAATCTGGTTAACGAGGGTATTTTGTACTGCTTCAGCGAATTCTTTCGAACTATCAAACCAGTAATATGTTTCAGTTCCTTTTGATTCACTATTGTTACTTGCATTCAAATGAATTGATATAAAGAGGTCTCCTCCTGAACTGTTTGCTATTGATACTCTTTCAGCAAGGGCAGGGTTATTTAAGTTATCAACTGTATCATGGGTAAGTATCACTTTTGCACCCTCTTCTTCCAGAAGGTTTTTAAGTTTTAATCCGATTTGAAGTACAATAAAAGCTTCTTTAACCCCTGTTGGACCGATAGCTCCGTTATCAAGGTAGGGTCCAGAATAGCTTCCGTGCCCGGGATCTATTATAATTGTTTTACCTGAAAGAGACCCTCCTTTTATGTTTGAGGGTGTTATTTTAACTGAATTTTGATTTACGATTAACTCAACATTGTTTGGGTATTCTAACTTTAATTCTGGTGGACTTTCTACCTCTCTATGCTTTGAATTTTCTATTGTGAAATTTCCTGGCTCTGCATAAAAGATTAATGTTGTTTTGTTGTTTTCATTGAATTTTTTAGTAGACACTGGAAAAGAAAATTTTAAAATTGTTTCCTCTTCATTTTTGTATTCTTCAAGGACAGGATCAATGAATATTGAATAATTGGTCTCAAGAACAGAGACATTGAATAAACTATGAATTTCATCAAGAGAAATAAACGTTCCTTCTCCATTGCTTGAAACCTGTGATTGTCCAATTTCGATGTTTCTACCGAAGAAGTTTATTGTAATAGGGAAATCATTTATTATGTTTATTCCAAAAGCATTTAGAAAATTCTGGAGGTTTATATTTGTTTTGCTTTCAATTGTTTGAATTTCTGCGTATATATCTCTGCCCCCAATTTCTATAAGCTTCTGCCCCATTTTTGGAAGAGTTATATGAAAAATAACTGTTTTTTCATTTTTATATTCTATAGAGTTAGGGATCTCCCTAAGAAGGTCGACAGTAACAATTATGTTATCATTCGAAGTTTCATACCTTACTCTTATTGCAGGAAAGACATTAATATCAGTAGAGCCATTTTCCTTAAGAAGCTTTGTGTCTTTAAATGTAAGAACTGCCCTTGTTGGATCATTAATTGTAGTGATTTCTGGTTTATCAAGCTTCTCTCCTGTAATAACAATATCTATTCCTGATTCTGCTATTACCCATGTAACGTTTTCGATTATACCAATCTCTTTTTTCTTTACCTCAACCAGGTCAGAACGAATCCAGCCTGAATCATTCCCAGAACCTATAGAAAACCATAATTCATTGTCTTTATTTTTTGACACTCCATTTATATCGATAGATGTGCCTTTTGATAGAACTTTTAAAGATTTAAATTCTTTGGAGGGCCCTTCTCTAAGATTCACAGCATCGTTTGTAATACCGGTTTGACCTATTTGCGATAAATCGAGAGTGGGTAGCAATGTATCTACTTTAAAATAATCTGAAATAACCCAACCCATGTAATTACCATAAATTGTTTGAAGCCAGAGTTCTCCATTTTTATTTTTTGCTAATCCGACGACCTTTACACTATCTCCTTTCTCTACAAGGGTTATTTTTTCGAAACTCGTAGAAGGTCCTTTTCTCAGGTTGACATAGTCTGTTGAAGAGGCGATATTTGCTGTTTTTTCGCTTCCTTGGTTTTCAGGAGTTGCTGCTGGTAACTTTTCTGTAAACCAGCCTGCAATGAAGTAAAATTTTCCATCTTTTCCCTGGAATTTGTACCATTCTTCTCCGTCAGAGCGTTTAATAATTCTCGTAATAGCAATTTTATCTCCTTCTTTTAGTGTGGAGGCTAAATAAAATTCTGTTCCGGGCCCAACCCTTACGTTTAAAATCTCGGTTTTAACCCTTGCGGTGAAATTAGAATCATTCCCTTGGGTTGTTATCCCAGTATCTTTTAAAAGCCATGATGCAATATAACCTGTTTTGTTGGTTTTAAAATCGTAAACCTTGTACCATAAATTTCCATCTTTATCCTTTGCTATCGTAAGTTTTAATAACACTGTTCCATAATTCAACTGGAAGAGAAGCTTGTTTTCTGTTCCTGCACCATTTCTTACATTTGCAATTTCAGAATTTATTTTTATAAGAGAAAAGCTTGGTTCGGCTTTTACGGGTATTGGAGGAGAGAAAATAAAAATTAGTATTAGAAAAGTTATAATTATTTTTTTCATTATTTCCTCCCGATGTTCTTCGTTTCTTCTTTTAATCTTTTCTCTTCAATTTTTCTTTTGTCACCATATAATCTCTTATGCCTGGCAAGTGCTATGGTTATCTTTATTCTATTGTTTGATGTGTGAACGTCGAGCGGAAGTATAGTTAGGCCTTTTTCCTTCATTTTTGTCGAAAAGCGTATTATCTCAACCTTATGCATTAAAAGTTTCCTTTTCCTTTTTTCAGAATCTGCACTATGTATAGAGGGATTCTTTGTTATAAACATTTTGTTGATAAAAAACTCACCATTTTGTTCTTTAATAAAACTACCATCAAGGCTCACTTTCCCATTCCTTATAGATTTTACTTCATGCCCTTTAAGCGTTACTCCTGCTTCTATTTTATCAATTACTTCAAAATTCCTTAACACCTTTTTGTTTGCGATGATTATCCTATCTTTTTCCATTTTTTCCTTAAAATTTTCAAAGTTTTTAACAAGTCATTTGGAAGCATTGAATATGCTTTTATTTCTTTACCAATTATAGGATGTTTAAATGAAATTTCATAAGAATGTAAAAATTGCCTATCTAAGGGCACTTCTTTTACCTTTCCGCCGTATACTTGATCTCCTACAATTGGATGCCCGATGTATGAGAAATGAGTCCTTATTTGGTGAGTTCTACCTGTTTCTAATTTAATTTCTAATAGAGTAAAAATTCCTATTTCTTCAAGTTTTTTATAATGGGTTATAGCTCTTTTCCCAAAAACTGAAATTTTCATTTTTGTTTCTCCCTTTTTTCGCTTTATTGGCAGATCAATAGTTCCTGTTTTTTCTTTTATTTTTCCTTTTATAAGCGTGATATATTTTCTTTTTATCTTATGTTCTTTTAACATCTCAGAGAGCTTAATATGTGACTCTTCGTTTTTTGCAACTACCATGAGTCCTGAAGTATTTTTATCAAGCCTGTGTACTATTCCAGGTCTCAAAATTCCCCCTATATTTGAAAGATCTTTAATATGAAATAGAAGACGGTTAACAAGAGTATCATCAATTTTATTGCCAGCCGGGTGTACTGTTAATCCTGCCTCCTTGTCAATAATTGCGAGGAATTTATCTTCATATACAATTTTTAAAGGTTTATTTTCACTTTTAAGGTTTAATTTTTGAGGTTCGGGTTCTTCCATTAGAACTAAGTCGCCTATTTTTAAAAGATGTGACGGTTTTACATTTTTTTCGTTTACAGTAATATTTCCCTCTTTTATAAGTTTCTGGATATAGCTTCTGCTTTTTTTTGTTTTATCTGTGAGAAAGATATCCAGGCGTTCCTGATGGTCTACTTTGAAGAGTTTTTCCATATGGCCAGTAAGTAAATTAAAATCATTATTGTTCCAATGGTTATTGCAGAGTCAGCTAAATTGAATACACTAAAGAATTTTATATCAATAAAATCTGTAACAGAACCTAAAGTCAACCTATCGATTAGATTTCCTGATATTCCTCCGAGTATAAATCCGAATGCAACAGAAAGGGCTAAATTAAAGGAGAATTTAAAAACCAAAACTACAATAACAACAATGGAAATACTGCTCAAAAATATAAAGAAAAATCTTCCATTTGACAATATTCCAAATGCAGCCCCAATGTTTGTTATATGTGTAAGTGAAATAAATTTATCTATTATTGGAATGCTTTTTCCCAAAGGAATTCTTTGTCTGACAAGCCATTTTGTGCATTGATCAAAAATAATTATAAAAGTTGCTATAAAAAGAATAGTAGTTTTCTTATTTTCCATAATATATACCTTTCATTTGTTAGATTGATTTTATCAATACCTGAATAAAAATCAAGCATAAGGTGAAAATTTATTTAATAAAGCCAATTTTTTATCTTTCAAAAAGAGGTTTTCAATTTCTCATAATATCCGTTTTATTGACTTTAAAAACAATAAATATATAATTAAGTTTAGTTTAGAGATGCTTGCCTTTGGCAAGGAAAGAATTGAGGAGGACGTGCGATGATTATAAAAGAAGGTAACAGTACGGTTGCAATTAGGATACAGAAGAACGAGAATCTTATAGAATCTTTAAGGGTTGCTTGTAAAAATTATGGAATTGAATCGGGAGTAATTTTAAGTGGCATAGGAATGTTTGAGAAAACAGAACTTGCTTACTGGAATGGGGAGAGATATATTCAAAAAGAATTTGACAGACTTGTAGAAGTTGTCTCTTTACAGGGTAATATCGGCATTAATGAGGATGATGGAGAAACAGTTATTCATCTTCATGGGTCAATTGCTTGTGAAGATTATCAAGTTTTTGGTGGACATATAATTGATGCAACTGTTTATAATTGTGAAATTTTTATCTCTAAACTGCATAATATTACTTTGTTAAGAAAGAAAGAGTCTAGTGGCTTAAATGGCCTTTTCCCTGCATGAAGGATGTAGATTAAAAATGAAAAAAGGATATGAACACAAGGGAATAGAAGATTCTATTTATAATTTTTGGAAAGAAAATAATTTTTTTCATTCTGAACCTGATCTCTCGAAAAAGAAATTTGTAATAATGATGCCTCCTCCAAATATTACAGGTAAATTACATATTGGTCATGCTTTAAATTTAACTCTTCAGGACATTTTTGTACGCTTTCACAGAATGCTCGGTGACGAAACCTTATGGCTGCCGGGAATGGACCATGCGGGTATTGCAACTCAAACGGTTGTTGAAAGAGAACTTCTTTCAAAGGATATAACAAAGGAAGAGATTGGAAGAGAGAGATTTGTATCAGAAGTTTGGAAATGGAAAGAGGCTTACGGTAACACAATTTTAAATCAACTAAAGAAAATAGGTGCATCCGCTGACTGGGAAAGGTTAAGGTTTACTTTAGATAGCGGTTATGTAGACGCAGTTTTGGAAGCATTTGTTAGATATTATAATGATGACCTGATTTACCAGGGGGAAAGAATAATAAACTGGTGTCCTCGATGCCATACTGCAATATCGGATATCGAAGTAGAGTATGTGCCTACTAAAGGCAAACTTTATTATATTAAATACCCTTTAAAAGAGAACATTCATGAATTTGTAACCGTAGCAACGACTAGACCCGAGACAATGCTTGGGGATACTGCAGTTGCAGTTAATCCGGAGGATGAAAGATATAAGAACTTTGTAGGCAAGATAGTAATTCTTCCAATCGTTGATAGAGAAATTCCAATAATTTCTGATAGTGTTGTAGATATGCATTTTGGGACAGGGGTCGTCAAAGTTACTCCTGCTCATTCTATGGAAGATTTCGAAATTGCTCGTAGACATAATCTTACTATTGTTAATGTTATAGACGATAAAGCCCTGATGTTTAATGTGCCCCAAAAATATACTGGATTTAGTACAGAGCAATGTAGAGAGGAATTATTAAAGGACTTGAAAGAAGCTGGTTTCTTTTTGAAAGAGGAAGATTATGAGCATGCTGTTGGACATTGTCAGAGATGTGGCAATGTGGTCGAGCCACTTATTTCAAAACAGTGGTTTTTGAAAATGGAACCCTTGGCTAAAATTGGAATTAACGTTGTTGAGGATGGAACGATTAAAATTATTCCTGAAAAATGGATGAAAGTTTACTTTGATTGGCTTAAAAATATTAGAGATTGGTGTATCAGTAGACAGTTGTGGTGGGGTCATAGAATTCCTGCTTATTATTGTGATGATTGTGGTGAGACAATAGTTTCAAAAGAACAACCGGATAAATGTCCTAAATGTGGAAGTAAAAACATAAGGCAGGATGAAGATGTCCTTGATACTTGGTTTTCTTCTGCCTTATGGCCCTTTGCTACACTTGGATGGCCCCAAACAACAAAAGAATTTAATTATTATTATCCTACAACGCTCCTCATTACAGGGTACGATATTCTATTTTTTTGGGTTGCGAGGATGATTATGAGTGGACTTTATTTTAATAACATAAAACCTTTTTCAGAAGTAATGCTACATGGGTTGGTAAGGGATGAAAGTGGACGCAAGATGAGCAAGTCTCTTAAGAATATTGTAGATCCTATTAGACTTATTGAAGAATTTGGAGCAGATGCCTTGCGATTCACACTTTCCTATCTCTCTACCGTCGGAGGGCAAGACGTTAACCTTTCCAAAGAGAAACTCAGGGCTTCAAGAAACTTTGTAAATAAAATCTGGAATGCTTCAAGGTTTGTGATAACGAACTTGAAAGATTTTAATCCTTTCCAGTTTGATGAAAAGGAGCTAATACTTGAAATTGAAGATAAATGGATTTTGAGCCGTTTAAATAAAATGATAATTAGAGAAATTGAACTTCTAAATGATTATGACCCTGGACAAGCTTCAAGGGAGCTTTATGATTTTGTATGGGGAGAGTTTTGTGATTGGTATATTGAACTTGCAAAGATTCGTTTGAATGGAATAGATCAGGAAAAAAGAAGAACTGTTCAGTATGTACTTTGGGACTCTTTAATAAAGATACTTAAGTTATTACACCCTTTTATTCCGTTTGTAACAGAAAAAATTTATTCAATTTTTCCTCATAAAGAAAAAGCACTTATTATTTCACAATTTCCTCAAATTACAAAGAGCCTGGTTGATAAACAAATTGAAAAGGAAGCTGATTTTGTATTTTCTATCATAAGGGCGTTAAGGAGTTTAAAAGCAGAATTTAATATTGGAATTATTCAAGAGATTGAATGTTTCTACTTTACATTAGATAAATCTGAAAAAATACTTATAACGAGAGAAGACCTTAAGATAAGAAAAATTGCTGGTTTATCGTGTTTGAGATATTTAGAAAAAAGACCTGAAAAGAGTGTTAAGACAGTTGTTTCAGGTACTACTTTGTATTTGAGATTACCTTTTGAGATTGATGTATCAAAAGAGATTGAAAAGTTTAAAAATAAGCTTAACGATTTGGATAAAAAGATTTTTAAGATTTTGGAGAGATTGAATAACCAAAATTATCTTAAAAAAGCAGACGCAGAAATAATAAAAAAAGACAGAGAAGAACTTAAAAACTTAGAAAAGCTTAAAAATACTATTTTAAGCCATCTTGAAGACCTTAAAGAGGATGGATAAATATTCAGATGCAGTTGATTTTGTTTATAGCTTAAGTGATAACATATCTGCCCCTTCACTTTTTGGTTTGGAAAAAATAAGGAATTTTCTTAAATTTATTGGAAATCCTCAGAACTCTTTAAGGTCAATTCATGTAGCCGGTACAAAAGGAAAAGGTTCTACCGTTGTTTTTTTAAGTTTTCTCTTGAGAAATGTTTTTAACTCTGTTGGTTTGTATATTTCTCCTTCGATTACGAATGTTGCTGAGAGAATCTCGGTTAATGGTTCGTTAATTTCCCCGGTAGATTTTTTATATTATTCAAAAAAAATAGAGAGCCTTTATAAGAATATCCCTGAAGAGTCTGTTCCTTCAATTTTTGAAACTTTTACTATAATAGCTTTTCTGTATTTTAAAGACAAAAAGGTGGATATGTCCATAATTGAAGTTGGCCTGGGTGGCCGTTTAGATGCAACAAATGTTATAAATAAGCCGCTTATCTCTATCATTACAGAGATTAGCCTTGATCACCAAAAAATACTTGGAGAAACTTTAGGCGAGATAGCATTTGAGAAAGCAGGAATAATAAAAGAGAATTCTTTTGTTGTATTGGGTGTGGATAACAGAGAAGCACTCAGCAAGATAAGCGAGATTGCTAAAACAAGAAATTCTCTGTGTTTTGTTCTGGGTAAAGATTTTGAGGTCAAGAATGTTAGAACTTATAAGGAATTTTCTGCGTTTGATTTTGTCTCTCATGTTTCTGCAAGAAAGTTTAGAGATATTAAAACTAGAATTATCGGCGCACACCAGGTTAAAAATGCCGCAGTTGCTATTCAGTCAGTACTTTTACTTGAAGAAGAGGGCTTCAGAATTTCCCAGGATTATTTATATGACGGGATTTTAAAAGCTTTCTGGCCTGGTAGATTTGAAATTATAAATCATAACCCTTTAGTTGTTCTTGATGGAGCACATAATGACGCTTCAGCCGAAGCACTGAGAAATACTTTAAAACTTCTTGGTAAAAAAAGTGTTTTTTTGTTCTCAATGCTTAATGATAAAAATTTGGATAGGGTTCTTTCTATTCTTGCAGGATCCGCTGAAAGGTTTTATATTACTGAAGTGCCGTTTTCTTTTTCAAGAAGGTTAAATGCGTATTATATTGCCGATGTGCTCAAAAAGTATGTGGATGAAAAAAAAATAAAAATACTAAAAGACCCCGGTAAAGCATTTTATCAAGCTAAGGAAAGCCTTTCAAAAAAAGAAATCCTTTGTGTAACTGGTTCTCTTTACCTTGTTGGTTTTGTAAGAGAGTTGAATAAAATTTTTACTTTTTCTCAAGATATGTTATAATTTTTTATTATGAGCAGCTTCATCCAAAATTTAAAAGGTCTTTTCCCTTGGGTTACCCCACTTGATTTAATTGTTTTTTTACTTGCCTTTGTAATAGTTTTATTGGTTTTTGCACTTTATGTTTATAGAGATAGTAAATTAAGGGGAGGGAAAAGTCTTTCCTGGTTTATATGGACTTTAGTTCTTGGTGGCTTAATCCCATTTATATTTTATATCATGGTCCGGTCTCCTTTAACGAAAGATGATATTAAAGAAATTGAAGAGAAAAAGGAGGTGATAGATCTTCAAAAAAAATATTACGAATTAATGTTATCAAAAGAAATTTCAAAATGTCCTGTTTGCGGAGAAGAAGTGAAAGCTGATTATCTTTTCTGCCCTCATTGTTTTAGTCAGCTTAAGAAAAGATGCGAAAATTGTGGCCATTTGGTAGATAAGGATTCAAAGATATGCCCTTACTGTGGCCATATTTTTGATGAGAAAGGAGAAAATAAATGAAGTTATTTACTTATTCCCCAGGTGGTACAGAAATCGAGGAAGAAAAATGGACAAAGGACAAACCTTATGTTAAGTTACCACCTCCTTCTATTGCAGTAATTCCTCTTTTACAACATACAGGAGCTCCTAATACACCAACTGTTAAAGTTGGTGATCATGTAAAAATTGGAGTATTAATAGGCTCAACGAGTGTCCCTGTGTCTGCGCCAGTTCATGCTTCAATATCTGGAGATGTTATTGCAATAGAAGATAGACTTTGCCCTACAGGAAGTAAAATTCAAAGCGTGGTTATCAAAAATGATTTTAAAGAAGAAATGGTTGAATTTGAAAGAGTGGATTCAATAAAAAATTTAACTTCTGAAGAACTTTTAAAGAAAATAAGAGATGCAGGAATTGTCGGGCTAGGAGGAGCTGCATTTCCTACTTCTATAAAACTTTCTCCACCAAAAAATAAGATAATTGACACAGTTATAGGAAATGGCGCTGAATGCGAAGCTTACCTTACTACTGATTATCGGATAATGAAAGAATTTCCAGATGAAATTATTAATGGCATTTTAATTGAGTTAAGAATATTAGATGCAAAAAGAGGAATTATAGCTGTTGAGGACAATAAAAAAGATGCTGCAGACTTGTTAGTACAAAAAATAACAGAAAGAAATTTGAAGGAGAAGATCGAAGTTGTTTTGCTTAAAACAAAATATCCTCAAGGAGGAGAAAAACAACTTATAAAGGCTGTTTTAGGAAGAGAGGTTCCTTCGGGGGGCTTACCTCTTGATATTGGAGTAGTGGTGCAAAACGTAGGGACTCTAAAAGCTATAAGCGAAGCAGTTTTTGAAGGAAAACCACTTATAGAAAGAGGCATTACAATATCTGGTACTGTAATTAATAATCCCGGTAATTATATGGTAAGAATAGGTACTCAGGTTAGCGAAATTATTGATAAAGTCGGTGGACTGAGTAAAAAACTCAGAAAGATTATATTTGGTGGTCCTATGACGGGAATTGCTCAGCCCTCTTTAGAGGTACCCGTCCTAAAAGGTACCTCAGGAATTCTGTTTTTTGGTGAAGAGTATTTTGAAATGGCACCAGAAGAAGAATCACCATGTATAAGATGTGCAAGCTGTGTTGATTCTTGCCCAATTGGCCTTCTTCCAGTTTTTATAGATCATGCTTATAGAAGGAACGATATGAAACTTGCAGAATCTTTTAACGCAGTTGATTGTATAGAATGTGGTGTATGTTCATATGTGTGTCCTGCAAAAAGACATCTTACAGATAATATAAAGAAAGTGAAGCAATCAATCCTTAAACAAAGAAAAATTGAAGCAGCAAAAAAGGCTGCTTTTGAAAAGCTCAAACAGAAGAGAGAACAAGAAAATATAGAAAAGGAAGCGAAGAAATGAATAGTGAAATGATAGATCTTGTTGTAACTTCAGCACCTCATGTAAGAAAGAAGATAAAAACTTTTCATATAATGAGAGATGTCGTAATTGCTATTTTACCTGTAACGATTGGTGGGATATACTTTTTTGGCACAGGGCACACTTTAGGAATTATTGTTGTTGCGATAATTTCTTCAGTTTTAGCTGAATATCTTGGCAATCTTATTTTCAGAAGGAAGAATACTATTTGGGATCTTTCTTCTGCAGTAACCGGTTTTTTATTTGCACTTGTGCTTCCTCCAAGTTCGCCTTACTGGATGGTAGTTGTTGGAGCGGTTTCTGCAATTTTTCTTGGAAAGATTATTTTTGGGGGGATCGGGTCTAACCCATTTAACCCCGCGCTTGTAGGAAGAGCAGTTTTGATGGTATCTTGGCCTACATTTATGACTACATGGGTTAAACCATTTTACTGGAAAATTGGAAGTAAGTCGATTAGTGCTATAACTTCTGCAACACCTCTCAGCATCATTAAATTAAATGGCTACCCAAAGTTAGTTTCGCTATTTGGTTCTAAAGTAGCTCTTTATAAAGCACTCTTTTTAGGAAATGTAGGCGGTTCTATAGGTGAAACTTCTGTATTTTTAATTTTAATTGGAGGTGTTTATCTTCTAATAAGAAAAGTTATAGATTGGAGAATACCTGTAAGTTATATATCTACTGTATTTGTTTTGTCTTTTATATTTGGTAGAGATCCTGTTTTCTCAATTCTTGCTGGCGGGCTTTTCCTCGGAGCATTTTTTATGGCAACAGATTACAGTTCCTCGCCAGTAACCCCTATAGGTAAGATTATTTTCGGAATCTTTATTGGCTTTCTCACTGTAATAATAAGACAATTCGGTTCATACCCTGAGGGAGTAATGTTTTCAATCCTTCTTGGGAATGCCTTTGTGTCTTATTTTGATAAAGTGAAACCACACATTTATGGAGTGTTTGTGCAGAAGGGAGGCAGGGTATGAAATCTTTATTTAAGTTCACACTAACACTTGGGATATTAGGGATAATAATCGGTCTCTCTCTCGCGATGGTATACAGAATAACCCTTCCTGTTATAAATTCACAAGATTTAAAAGCTTTAAATGAAGGTTTTGCAAGTGTTTTTCCAGGCACCAATACCTTTGAAAAGATTAATGAAATGCTTAAATCTACAGATCAGACAATAGCTATCGGTGATTGTTATGAAGTCAAAAATGATGGAAATTTGATAGGACTTATTGTAACTGTAAGTTCTCCAGGTAGCCAGGCACCAATTAATATGCTTGTGGGAGTAAAGAAGGATGGTACTATAAGTGGAGTAAAAATTTTATCTCTATCTGAAACACCCGGACTTGGTGCTAATGCTGATAATCCCAATTATTTTGTGAATAAAGAGAAGAGAATTACGTTTCTAGGTCAGTTTACCGGAAAGAATGTTGCCAAAGACCCTCTTGTAGCAAAGCAGGATGTCATTGCAATAACTGGAGCAACGATAACCTCAAATGCAGTCTCTAAGGGTGTAAAGATTGCTGGGACTGTCGGTTACAATTATCTTAAGGAGGCAGGGCAATGAAAAAGTACTTAAAGATTGTATGGGATGGCGTTGTCCCTACAAATCCCATTCTTATAATTGCAATTGGGCTTTGCTCTGTAATTGCAGTTTCAAATTCTGTAGAAAGCGCACTGCTTATGACTTTTGCTTTTAGTATGGTTTTAATTCCGGCAGAAATTATAATCTCTTCTATTCGAAAACTTATACCCGATGAGATTAGAGTTCCGATGTTTGTCGTTATTATAGCAGCATTTACAACAATCGCTGCTCTTCTTTCAAGGGCATACTTTACTGCAATATATGATATCATTAAGCTTTATATACTGCTTATAGTTGTTAATTGTATTATTATAGGTAGAGCTGAGGCTTTTTCTTATAGCCATACAGTACTTGAATCACTTTTTGATGGGATAGGAATGACGCTTGGATATGGATGGGTACTTGTTGCAATTGCAGTGGTAAGAGAATTACTCGGTAAAGGCACATTAGCAGGAGTCCGAATTTTACCTTCCAATTATCAACCTGCATTGATTATGATTTTACCTCCTGCCGGATTTTTGATGATCGGGGTACTTGTTGGAGCTATCGAAACTTACCTTAGAAAGAAGGAGGGAAAGAGATGAGCTTTTCGCAATATCTTGTAGGTTTGGCAAAAATTTTTATTTCATCGTCAATTATTAATAATATCATTTTAATTCAATTCCTTGGGTTATGCTCTTATATTGGGCTTACAGATAACTTAAGTTCCTCTATTGGTATGAGCTTTGCTGTTGTTTTTGTTACCGTGTCATCCTCAATTTTGGCATGGGTTATTGATCACTGGATCTTAATACCATCCCAGTTACAACCTGCGCTTCAGATCACAGCTTTTATTCTTGTCATTGGTTCTTTTGTTGGCCTCGTGCAGATATACCTTAAAAAGGCTTCTCCTAATTTGTATAAGGCAATGGGTATTTACCTTCCTCTTATTGCAACGAATTGTATTATTCTTGGAGCCACGTTTATTAACTCAATGAATAGATATGATTTTGCCCAGTCGATTGTGAATGGGATTGGAATTTCTCTTGGTTATGCTTTAGCGATGATAATGCTTGTCGGCATTAGAGAAAGATTGCGCAATTCAGAAGTCCCTCAATTTTTTAAAGGGAAGGCAATTGCATATATGATATCTGGAATTTTAGCGCTTGCTTTTTTAGGTTTTCAAGGCATGATCAAGTAAAAGAGAGGGTTACTATGAAAGATATAATTATATCTATTGCAACGCTTGGCGGGTTTGGAGCGCTTTTTGGTGTTTTGCTTGGCGTATTTAACGAAAAATTTAAAGTTGAGGAGAGTCCTCTTGTAAAGGCAATATATGATGTTCTTCCTCATGGAGAGTGTGGAGCATGTGGTTTTCCAGGTTGCAACCCATGTGCGGAGGCCATTGCTGAAAATAAAGCACCAATTGATGCTTGTACTGTTGGTGGACAGGAAACTGCAAAAAAAATAAAAGAAGTAATAGAAAATTTTAAACAGAATACAAGGAATAATTTAAAAAATTGAAATTTTGATTTTTTATTAATTTGTAATAATATTTAAAAGGGGTAAGATGGTTAAGACAAAGTTATTGTTTTTGTTTGTTTTAATGCTTGTTTTTGTTTGGATTAATGTGCCTTGTGCAAACTCTTATAGCGAGGTTCCTGTTGAAATATCTAATGATCTATCTGTCCCTTTAGAAAAAGTGGTCGAATTTCACTTAGAATTGCCAGGTTTTAAGTCATCTGATCGTATTTCAATTTTAGATAATGGCTTTAATGCCCCTGTTGAGGTTGTTGAAGTTGATGGTAATGAGGTCACTTTTAAATCATTGTTGAATTTTAAACCTTCTGAGAAAAAACATTTGTCAATAAAATATGGAGACGATATTATTGTAGAATATTCTAAAATTTTTAAGCCTGATTTTATGGGAAACTATTTTATTGGGCTTGGAAGTGATCATCTTTACATTGTTTCAATGGCTCAACAAAATTCAGTAAAAGTGGCTGATTCAAAAGGCAATTCTATTTTTGAGAAACCTCTCGGGCTTGGTGAAACTGCGGAAGTAAATATTGAAAAGAATAGTGTTTTTACGATTAAGAGTGATAAGCCAATTATAGCTGAATTAAGTTCTCTTAGACCGGATTTTGTTGATAATAGTTCAGATGACATTTCTTCAGTTTATGGGAGTTATTTTATTCTTTATGTCCCCAAGGAAATTTTTGTGTCTGCTTACAGAGACACCCATGTAAAGGTTTCGGATCTCAAAGAAAATGTTGTTTTTGATGGAGATTTGCCAGAGAGAGGAATTTATAGTAATTTGTCATTGAAGCCGGACTTCTATATAATTGATGCAAATTTTCCCGTGACAGTACAGTTTGGTTATTCAGATGACAACATTTATGAGATTTGTTATGGTGCTTTGAACGCATTCAAGGGAGTTTCTTTTGGAGACATAATTTATTCCTCTCTTTACTCAGATACAGTTGTAACATTTAAAACAAAAGATAAAATCTTTGATCCTGAAAATCTAAAAAGCCCCGGGGATTATTCAATAAATGAAGTAATCAAAGATTTTAACAAGAGTATTACTGAATACCCTCCAGTTTATATAAGATTTTCCAAGCCAGTTCTTATATATTCCAATTCGAATTCTGGAAATGTAGGAGGAGAGCAGATTCCTTCGCTTGATGGTTCGGGAGAGACTTTTGTATTTAGAACCGGGAAGATCTATAATTTTAATAATATAAACCATGAAAGAAAAGTCATAATAATTGCTAAAGAAGACAAAACCAATGTCAAGATCAATGGCGAAAATTTGATGTTAAATTCTTTACAACCTTATTACTTAAGTTTTAAAGAAAGTTTTTCACTTGTTAACATAGAAAGCGATAAACCTCTCTCCGTATTTGAAGCAGGTGCTAATACTGATCTTGAGTTTTTGTCTGTTTTACTTCCGATTGAAGATGATTTTTCTCTTTCACCGATTACAGTATTAAAGGGCACTGGCAATGGATCTTCTCAACCACAATTGCCTGCTCTTTGGGATAAAATTAGAGGGGTTTTAGAAAAAATGTGGCAAGGAATAATTTCAATAAAATTTTATGATGGATTAAAAAGTTTCTGGCATAAAATTATAGCATTATTGGTGCCTATTTCTCGGGGGATACAACCATATCTTTCTAAGTATTTCCCCTTCTTAACAGTCCAACTGCTTTCTGTAATAATTTTTTATGTAATTTTATTTATTGTTCTTCTTGTACTCTTTCTCATTTTTAAGCCTAGAAAGAGAAGGAATATTGTGCCAAAAGTGCCAATTGAAGAAATAAAGAATAAACCTGTTTCTTTTAGTGTCGAGACGATAGAGGAAAAAGAGTCTGTTCCTTTAGAAGAGATAAAGCCTCAGATTATTAAACTATCCGAAGCAGAAAAACAAGCTCCTATTAAAACTGAAAAAGAATTAGGTATTATTAAAGAGAAAGAAGCGCAAAAACCGGAAGAAGTAATAATAACCGAAAAACAATTTGGTAGAAAATTTACAAGATTTAAACCTAAAGAAGAAAAAGTAGAAAAAACTAAGGAGAAACTTAAGAAAGTTTCACTTCCAGAGGAACCTTCGAAAGTTTATGGTCAGGAAGAGGAAGCTTTGAAAGTAACCGAAGAAAAGACGGAAGAGAAAATAAAAGAGGTGTCTACAGAGAAGGAAAAGAAGGCAATAAAAGAAGAAAAAATAACTGAACCTGTTGAAGAAATTGTAGAACAAATTCCTTCTAAGGGCGGCGGTGCAGGAGAAACTGAGGAACCTTCGTCCTCCATTGAAATTTTATTGAGTAAACTAAAAAAAGAAGAGAAGCCAGAAGAAAAGATTGAGCAGTTCCCAAAAGCACCACCTTCTATGCCAGTGGAAGCAAAGCCTGCTTTAAAGAAAACGTTTGAACACGGTTTTGTATCAGACGCAGAATCTATCAATAGGATTTTTGAAATTCTAGCTAATGATGAAAATACCAAAAAGTTGATAATTGGCAAGGTTTTTATATCTGCGACCGGGCGCGAAAAAGTAAGTTTTGAAATTAATGATCAATATAGGTTAGGAATTATTGCATTGACACCCATAGAATTAAGAATTGCAGAGGATATCAGTAAGAGAATTAATGCAAAAACTAGTACGGGAGAGGCAATTTTAATTGCAAGAAAAATTAGAGCCCTTGAAATAGTTGTCTCTGATACGCCTGAAATCAAAAATTATCAAGGAATTTCAATTAATAGGATTGAAGACATTATAAATTAAGAATAAATTGTTACCTGAAAAACATGCTCGGGAGATCAGTTTAGAGAGAGTAAAAATTTCTCTCAATAATAGTATTTTCCGATAGTTTTAACAAGCTAAATTTTTCTATTAAAGATTAGAGCAATATTAAATAATGTAAAAAATAATTTCAACAAGATATTTTTTTATTTTCTGCAATGTTAACCAGAGTTTACTATAATTTGATTCTATAAATTTTAAAAGGGGAGTTAACTCCCCTTTTAAAATGATTTAAATATAGGCTACTTTTAAATTTTTTGGATTTTAACAGCGGCTACCTTATATTCTGGAATTTTTGCAATTGGATCTAGTGCATCGTTTGTTAAAACGTTTGCAGCAGCTTCAGCAAAGTGGAAAGGTATAAATACTGATCTCTCGTCTACTTTTTCACTTGTTACTGCCTTAATTTTGATTGACCCTCTTCTCGAGGTTACATTTACTGCTTCTCCATTGTAAATTCCACTGCTCTCCATATCCTTTTGGTTCATCTCCATATAAGGTCCACTCAAAAATGTGTTGAGAGCCTTTACTTTTCTTGTCATTGTTCCTGTATGGTAATGGTAGAGCGTTCTACCAGTGGAAAGGAGGAAGGGATACTCTTCGTCGGGCCATTCTGCGGGTGGGATGAATTCAATCGGGTAAAACTTGCCCAGCCCTCTTGCGAATTTATCTTTATGCAGATATTTTGTTCCTGGATGGTCTGCTGAAGGGCAAGGCCACTGTAGTTTTTCTCCGTTTTTGATTCTTTCATAAGTTATCCCTGCATAGCTTGGAGTAAGTGCATTTATCTCGTCTACTATGTCTTTTACTGAGTTATAAGTCATTTTGTAACCGAATTTTTCTGAAACAAGTTTTAGTATTTCCCAATCTGCTTTGGCTTCGCCTGGGCCACCTACAGCTTTATTTACATGAAGCACTCTTCTTTCTGTGTTTGTAAATGTCCCTTCCTTTTCTGCAGATGTCAGGGCAGGGAAAATAACATCTGCATATTGAGTTGTCTCGGTCATGAAGATATCCTGGCAAACGATGAACTCTGCTTTTTCAAGTGCTTCTTTAACATGGGGAATATTAGGGTCTGATACCATTGGGTTTTCTCCCATCAAATAGAATGCTTTTATTTTCCCATGCGTTGCTGCATTCATCATTTCAACAACTGTGAGCCCGCTCATATCTCCCAGTTTTACTCCCCAAGCTTCTTCAAATTTAACCCTTATCTTTGGGTCTTCTACGCTTTGATAGCCCGAGAATACATTTGGAAGTCCTCCCATATCACAAGCTCCCTGAACATTGTTTTGTCCTCTTAGTGGGTTGACGCCTGTAGATTCTCTTCCTACATTTCCGGTAAGCATTGCAAGGTTAGCGGTTGACATTACATTGTCTGTACCTGTTATATGCTGAGTAATTCCCATTGCATATACTATACTTGCTTTTTTTGCAGAGCCATAAATTTTTGCGGCTTCTATAAGGTCTTTCTCTGGTATACCTGTGATTTTTTCTACTACTTCTGGAGTGTATTTTTCAACAACCTTTTTAAACTCTTCGAAACCTTCTGTTCTTGTTTTAATAAACTCTTCGTTTAGTAAACCTTCTTTTAATATTACATTCATCATTCCGTTCATCCATGCAACATCTGTCCCATTTTTTTGTCTTAGATGAAGCGTTGCATATTTTACAAGATCAATCTTTCTCGGATCAACTACGATAAGTTTAGCTCCATTGAAAAGCACGGCTCTTTTTATTTTTTGTGAAATCACAGGGTGAGTTTCGGTAGTATTCGATCCCGTAACGAGAATTACTTCAGCATTTTCAAGTTCCTCGATGGAGTTTGTCATTGCTCCAGAGCCAAATGATCTTGCAAGTCCTGCAACAGTCGAAGCGTGACAGAGTCTTGCACAGTGATCAACATTGTTTGTCCCCAGAACTGCTCTTGCAAATTTTTGGAACACAAAGTTTTCTTCATTGGTGCATTTGGCAGAGCAAAGCCCTCCTATGGAATCTGGTCCATATTTTTCTTTTATTTCTGTTAGCTTTTCTACGGTATAATTTAATGCCTCTTCCCAAGTGGCTTCTTCAAACTTTCCATTTTTCTTTATTAATGGTTTAGTTAATCTGTTTGGGTCGTTGACAAATTCAAACCCAAACCTTCCTTTTACGCATGTTGAACCATAGTTTGGAATACTGTCGTAACCTTTGATTTTTTCAATTTTATTATCTTTTATCCATAATTCAAGCTGGCAACCTACACCGCAATAAGCGCATGTTGTTACCACTTTTTTATCGATATCCATTTTCCTTACCCTGTCAAATACAGGTTTTTCTATAAGGGCATCTGTAGGGCAAGCCTGGATACATTCTCCGCAACCGTCGCACTCTGATTCGCTCCACTTACCTAAATCTGCTATTACATAAGTTGCCATGCCCCTGTTTGCAAATGAAAGTACTCCTTTCCCCTGTATTTCATAGCAAGCCTTAATGCATCTTTGGCACTTTATACATTTTGTTGCATCGTAAATTAAAACAGGCGACGTAGTATCTTTTGGAAAATTCATTTGTTGCCAGATTGACGCAAACTTCCTTTGATCTGCCTCAAGCCCATATCTGTAAGCTAGGTCTTGAAGTTCACAATCTCCGTTTTTATCACAGGTCATGCAATCCCCATTATGTTCTGAAAGAAGCAAGTCTAAAAGTGTCTTTCTATAACCTTCTAACTCTTCATCGAATGCTGTAATCTTTAATCCGTCCGTTAAAGTAACTGTGCAAGCAGGAACAAGTCCTCTTGTACCTTCGATTTTTACGACACAAAGCCTGCAAGCTCCTGTTGGAGAAACTTTTTCGAAGAAACAAAGGCCTGGTATATCAAAGCCGTTATCTCTGGCTACCTTTAATAGATTTTCTCCTTTTTTTGCCTTTACGTCTCTTCCATCGATTATAATTGTTATAAGACTATTTTCCATAGTTCCCTCCATTTTTTTCAAAATTCATTTTTGTTAAATAAATCGATGTTTTTCTAAACGCAAAAAATCTAACCATTGTTTTCCTCCTTATCTTAGATCATTTTTTGTTCAAAATCACTTCTAAAGTTTTCTATTGCACTTTTTACTGGGAGAATTAAGGATTGTCCAAGCGGGCAAAGAGATGTAGAAAACATCATTTCTGATAAGGAAATCATTTTGGTTAAACTCTCTTGTCCTTCTTTGCCTTTTCTTATATTTTTAATCGTTGTCAGTAGTTCTTTGCACCCAATTCTACACGGTGCACATTTCCCACAGGACTCGTGATTAAAAAATTCGATGATCGATTGCAGCATATCTGAAATATCCGTATCTTCATTCATTACAAGAATTGCCCCGGATCCTAATACTGCTTTGTATTCTTTTAGATTATCAAAATCCATTTTCGCATCTAAAAGATTTTCTGGGAGAAATACTCCTGCAGCACCTCCTATGAGTGCGGCTTTGAATTTTTTGCCATTTTTAATTCCTCCCCCGTATGCAAAAATGATTTCTTTGAGTATAGTTCCCATAGGAACTTCTAGAAGTCCTGGAAAATATACATGTCCAAGTATTGTATAGACTTTAGTCCCAGGGCAAGTTTCGGTTCCAATTTTTTTAAACCAATCACTCCCATTCTTGATTATTGGTGCAATATTTGCTAGGGTTTCAACATTATTTACCACTGTAGGTTTATCGAAAAATCCTACAACGGTAGGGTACGGAGGTTTTAATCTGGGCACACCTCTCTTGCCTTCGAGTGATTCGATTAGAGCAGTTTCCTCACCACATATATAAGCTCCTGCTCCCCTTTTTACTTCTATATCAAACGAAAATCCTGAGTCAAGTATGTTATTTCCTAAAAGTCCATATTTTTTAGCATCTTTTATGGCTTTGTTAAACCTTTCTATTGAAAGAGCATATTCTCCTCTTATGTAGATGTATCCTTTTTGCGTTCCTATTGCATAACCTGCAATAATCATTCCTTCGATGAGTTTATGAGGGTCTCCTTCAAGGATTAATCTATCTTTAAATGTTCCTGGTTCACCTTCATCTGCATTACAGATAAGGTATTTTTCTTTTCCAGAGGATTTTCTTGCACTTTCCCATTTAAGTCCTGTAGGGAAGCCTGCACCACCTCTTCCTCTTAATTTGGATTTTTTGATCTCTTCTATAACATCTTCGCTCTTCGTGGTTGTTAACACTTTTTCAAGTGCTTCGTATCCGCCTCGACCAATGTACTCTTCTATATTTTCAGGGTCAATTACTCCACTGTTTGCCAGTACAATCCGAACTTGTTCTCTTCCTGGCCCAATTCTCTCTAAAGTGGCACCTTTAAACAGTACTTCTCTTTTAAGTATCAGATCTTTTACTGGCCTTCCTTTGAGTAGGTGTTCTTCAACAATCCTTTTTACATCATTTTTTTGGATATTCACATAGTAAGTACCTTCTGGATAAATCACAAGAGTTACTCCTCTTCCTGTTATGCCAAGGTTTCCTGTCTCAAGAATTTTTATCTCATCTGAAAGTCCTTTGTTTTCTATTTCTTTTCTCATTTCCTCCATTACTGAATATGCACCATTAAGTACACTATCTGTATCTATTACAAATAGAATATGATTTCTTGTGATCTTCATTTCTCCTCCCGTTTTTCTTCAATGATTTTCCTTATCCTTTGAGGTGTAAGATTTCCAAATACTTCCTCGTTTATCATCATTGCAGGAGCAACACCACAAACTCCAAGGCATGATGAAAACTCCAGAGTAAAGAGATTGTCTTTTGTAGTTTCTCCAAAATTTATTCTAAGCACTTTTTTGAGTTCATCAATTATTGAACTTGCTCCCATGAGATGGCATGGAGGAGATTTACACACTCTAACTATATACTTCCCTCTTGGTTTAAAAGAGAACATTGAGTAAAAGGACGCGACACCATAAACAAAACTATAAGGTAAAGAAAAATATTTTGAAATCTCCATAAGGTCATCTTTTGTTAGATAATGGTTTACGTTATTTTCTTGAAGGCTATGAAGTGCAAGCAATAAATTTTCAGGCTTCTTTTCGAAACTCTTAATAATTTTTTCTTTTGTCATTTTTACCTCCTAAGCCACCTCTTCTAACTCTCCAACTATTTTTTCTCTTTCTCGATAAATTTCTTTTCCTCTATCACATTTTAAGCACCTCTTTGATTCCTCAATTGCTTCTTCCAATAAAAGTCCTTTATTTACCTCAACAAATGACTTAATTCTTTTTTCAATTTCTTCAAGTTTTGGAGTCTTCCTCGGGATTACCTTTAAGTATTCATCTTCATTAAAAGACGTTTCCACAATGTCTCTTTGAGGGAACGAAAATTCTCCGTCGTAACCAAAGAATTTATCAATGAAAATAGAAGCTTTTCTTCCTTGTTCTACTGCTTCAACAACTGTTGATGGTCCAAGAACGGCATCTCCACCTGCATATACCCCCTTAATATTTGTTTCTAAGGTGACTTTATCAACTTTTAATGTGCCATTTTTATTGGTTTCCAACTCTTCGCTAAACTTTGAGAGTTCTGGCCTTTGTCCAATACAAAGAAGAACAAGATCACCCTCAATTTCGAATTTCGATCCTTCTTTTGGAATTGGTCTTCTTCTTCCACTCTTATCAAAACCCTTAAACTCCATTTTTATGCACTTTACCTTTTCAATCCTTTTATTTCCGCTAAATTCAACAGGGTTTGTTAAAAAATAAAATTTTATTCCTTCTTCCATTGCTTCATTAATTTCACTAGCCTGTGCGGGCATCTCTTCTCTTGACCTTCTGTATACAACACTTACATCCTTTGATCCAACTCTAAGAGCTGTCCTTGCTGCATCCATTGCGGTCGAGCCCCCGCCAACCACTATAACTTTTTTATCTTTAAGATTTATATTTTTTCTTTTAAGGCTTATATCTTGTAAAAACTCTATACCACCAATAACTCCTTTTAATTCTTCGCTCTTAACTCCTAACTGTTCTGAACAGTGTGCGCCTACACTGATAAATATTGCATCAAAGCCCATATCTTTCAACTCTTTGACACTATTTACTGGGGAATTAAGCCTTAAATCTACTCCAGACTTTACAATTCTTTTAATTTCTTGCTCAAGAGCATCTTTTGGGAGGCGATAATCCGGTATTCCAACTTGCATCATTCCACCAGGAACGGGTAAAGATTCAAATAAAACAGGTTTATAGCCTAATCTTGTAAGATAAAAAGCGCAAGAGAGACCTGCTGGTCCAGAACCTACTATGGCCACTTTCTCTTTTTTTAGTTTTTGAGGGGGCGCGAATTCTACGCCACTCTCTGTTGCCCAGTCAGCAAAAAGCCTTTTTACTTCTCTAATGGCAATAGACTCATCAAACTTCCCTCTCTCACATGGATTTTCGCAGAAGGCTGGACAAACTCTTGCGCATACACTCGGGAATGGGTTATGTTCCATATGTATAAGGAAAGCTTCTTTAAGTCTACCTGCTGTCATATGTGCAAGATAACGAGGAACATCTACGCCTGCTGGACATGAGTTGACACAGGGAGCATAGAAGAGTGATGCACAAACACCTGCCCTGCATTTTTTATTAACTACATGTTCAATGAATTCGTCTCTGAAATATTTTAAACCTGTAAGAACAGGATTTGGTGCTGTTCCTCCTAAGGCGCAAAGTGAAGTGCTTTTGATTTGGTTTCCAAGTATTTCAAGCTCCTCAAGGTCTTCAAGAGTTCCTTCACCATTTGTTATTCTATCGAGGATATCGTACATTTGTTTAAGCCCGATTCTGCAGGGGGTGCATTGTCCACAGGATTCTGACATTGTAAATTCGATGAAGAATTTTGCCATATTTACCATGCAGTTATCCTCATCAAGAACTATCATTCCCGCTGAGCCAATTATTGCACCAGTTTTCTCAATCTCCTTATAGTCAACAGGAAGATTTAAAAACTCACTTGTTATGTATCCTCCGGATGGCCCCCCCATTTGAATAGCCTTAAATTTTTTTCCTTTTGGAATTCCTCCACCTATATCAAAGATAACTTCTCCGAGAGTCAATCCAAATGGGATTTCGATCAAACCAGTATTGTTTACTTTTCCAGAAAGTGCAAATAGTTTAGTTCCTTTACTATTTTCTGTGCCAATTGAACTAAACCAATCTCCTCCATTCAGCATGATATGCCTGATATTTGCTAATGTTTCAACATTATTTATAAGGGTGGGTTTTCCCCATACACCTTTTTGTGCAGGATATGGGGGTTTTTGATGTGGCATTCCTCTTTTACCCTCTATAGAAGCAATAAGCGCGGTTTCCTCTCCTGCTATAAAAGCTCCGGCTCCCATTCTTAATTCGATGTCAAAATTGAAATTAGTTTCGAAAATATTTTTACCAAGAAGGCCGTATTTTCTTGCTTGTTCGATAGCAATTTCGAGCCTTTTTATTGCCAGGGGATATTCGGCTCTTATATATATGTATCCATTATTTGCACCAACTGTGTAACCTGCTATTGCCATTCCCTCTATTACAGTATGTGGATCTCCTTCAAGAATTGCTCTATCCTTAAAAGCTCCAGGATCACCTTCATCTGCATTGCAGATGACATATTTTTCATCCCCTTGAGATTCTTTTACAAATTTCCATTTGAGACCCGTCGGAAAACCAGCACCACCTCTTCCGACTAATTTTGATTTAGTAATTTCCTCTATTACTTTTTCAGATGACATTTTTGTTAGGACTTTTGCTAATGCCTCGTATCCTCCAACAGCAATATATTCTTCTATATTTTCTGGATTTATTTTTCCACAGTTAGCAAGGACAATTTTTTTCTGTTTTTCAAAGAATGGGATTTTCTTTTTTTCTTCGATGACTTTTGTTGCTTCTGGAGTTGTCCACAAAAGTCTTTTTACTGGTCTTCCTTTTAAGAAATGCTCTTTCACAATGTTAGAGACGTCTTCCTCTTTTAATCTTATATAAAATGAACCGTCCGGATAAACTATCATTATGGGCCCGAGCTGACAGGGACCCATACATCCAGTCTCTACGATATTGACCTCATCTTTAAGCTGGTTTTTCTCTAATTCTTCTTCGAGCTTTTTTTTGATGTCCAGACTGTGCGAAGAAACACAATTAGCTCCAGCACAGATAAGGACATCTAACCTTTTTCTCATTTTAGACTCCTATTCTTCAATTTGAATAACATGGTCGGAAACTATTACACCGTTAACTATATGTTCGGCGACTATCCTTTTTGCGACCTCTGACGTTACATTCCCATATACTATTTTAGGCTTATTCACTTCTTCTATTATTACAACTGGCTCACTTGAAGCAAGCCCCTTTTCGCCGGTTTGAGCAATAATAACATCGGTGAGTGCTCTCTTTTCTATTTCATCTAAAAATGCCTTTAGCGTTTCCCTTGCTCCTGCTGCAATACCACTCGTACCCATCCCAATAACAATCCTAATTCTTCCTTTTCCTTCCCTTAGTTGCATTTCTTTTTCTGCCTTTTCTCTTATCTTTCTTAGGTCTTCAAGCTTCATTTTTTACCTCCATGTTTTTTAATTTTTCTTTTATATATTCTTTTAAAAATTTAATTACTTCAGGGTTTGAAAATTTTACATTTCCGAGCATGCTTTTAATTTTCCCAGTTTCAATTCTAAAGATTTTTCCATTCTTTTCATATATAAATTTTAAGTTTATACCTTCTGTAGCAAAAATTAGTGTGAGAATTGTATTTTCAAGATTTCCTAATGGAGGAAGGTCAATATGGCTTCTTTTAAATGTACCTTTTATTTTTGTGCCTTTTCCCATCTTGCTGACTATTTTAAATGTTCCTTCAGTAGTTTCTGATGTATGTTTGAGGAGGGGTATTCCAAGTCCAACATGTTTTCCAGTTTTTGTTGTAAAAAAGGGATCTTCTACCATATGGAGAGTTTCTTCGTCTATTCCAACTCCATCATCTTCGACTTCAAGTAAGACAAAATCTTTCATAGAGTCTTCGCTAAGCCGGACTTTAACATTCTTCGCACCAGCACTTATTGAATTCTGAACAATATCAATTATATGGAGAGATATTTCATTCATTACTTTCTTTTTCTATAATTTCTTTTATTATGTTTACTACCTTGAGAGGCGTTAGTCTACCATATATTTCTTTGCCAACCATCATTGTCGGAGCCAGTCCACAAGCACCGAAACATCTCGCTGTCGAAAGAGTAAAGAGTTTGTCACTTGTTGTTTCCCCAGCATTGATTTTCAATTCTTTTGATAATGTTTTTAGAACACTGTCTGCACCTTTTACGTGGCATGCGGTCCCAAGACATACATTTATGAGATACTTCCCAATTGGTTGAGTTCTAAAGAAATGGTAGAACGTTACGACTCCAAAAATTTGTGAAGTTGGAACATTTAGCTCTTTTGCAACAAAGTATTGAACTTCTACGGGGAGATAACCGAAAATTTCCTGGGCTTTATAGAGAACATTTAGAATTGCTCCCTTTCCTTCCTTATTTTCTTCGATAAATTTTTTAAGTTCTCTATAATCTTGATTGTCTGGAATACGAAGATTTTTTATCATGTCTGCCTCCTTGCGATATCTGTAACTTTTCTTTTATTTAAATCTTTGGACGCCATTAGCAGTTCAGGTATTGTAGGTAGTTCTAGTTCAAAAATAGTGTAACACTTTCCGATTTCGTTAACGTAATGGGCATCAGAAAATGAAACAAATTTGCGGTTTTTTAGATATGAAAGTTCGTCGATTAATTTTTTTTCTTTGTGTTCGCAAGAAATTTCAAGAAATGGGAAAAACGAATCATGGGGAACGAATCCGATCTGACTGATTATCCCGTATGTAGCGCTATCAATATGAGCAGGTATTGCTATACCATTGTTTTCCTGAACAATTTTACATAGGTCTTCAAGAGAAATTTTAGACGAATTTAAGAGAAGCTTTTCCTCAAAGCCCACAATATTTTCTTCTTCATCAAGTATAACTTGATCTCCAAAATAATCGGGTTTATTTTCTATATCTGGAAGTTTTTCATAAACCATGTTCCATACATTTAATAGTTCTGAATAATTATCAAAATATGTTAATATGTGAATTTCTTCTTCTGTTTGGACTTCCATTCCGTATAAATATCCCATTCCATATTTTTTTGAAAGATTTCTGGCAGGGATTGAGTTTTTTATTGCATTATGGTCGGTTATTGAAATAAAATTTATACCAAGGATTTTTGCTCTTTCAACTATTCTTTTGGGTGACATTTCAAGGCTCCCGCACGGGGAGAGCGTTGAATGTATATGAAGATCAGTCATGAATTTTTTCATCCTGAAGTATCTTAAAGATTTTTCCTGATGCGGTAAAGGAGTCTTCTTTCGAACCCAAAAGCCATATCTTTTCTTCCTTCGCTTTTTTTATTACTTCTTCAGGAATATAATCTTCTGTAATTATAATAGCACTGATTTCTTTTAAACTTGCAACAGCCACTATATTTATATGTTTCTGAACTGTTATCCAAATAGAATTTTTGGGTGCATTTGCGATTACTATTGATAGAAGATCTGAGGTGTAAGCATCTTCTATATTTAAATTGTCTCCTTCGGAATAAACTTTTAAATTAAGTAATTTAATTACATCTTTAATTAACATGATATTATTTTAATATTTTAATGTTTTTTGTCAAATAGTTAAAGTTTTCACTTTTATATAATTTTATTGATATAATATATTTTTATGTATTGACTTATTTATCTTTTTTTGTAAAAATAGAAACGTATATGTTGATTTTTTGAAAAATAGGAGGATTAAATGGAAAACGTAAATGTAAACGATCTTTCTCCAAAGGAGATTGCGGAAAAGGCTGTTGAAGTAGGATGTGCAAAAGCGAGACTTCCTTTCTTTAAGATGCTTGTGCTTGCTGTTCTTGCGGGTGTATACATTGGTTTCGGAGGTGAACTTGCCACGATGATTTCCCATGACCTAAAAATAGGAGTTGGGTTTACTCAATTTTTAGCAGGTTCTGTTTTCTCTGTTGGACTTATGCTCGTTGTAATGGGTGGTGCGGAACTTTTTACAGGGAATAACTTGATGATTACGGCTTGTTTACATGGCAAGGCAAAGATTTCTGGTTTGCTAAAAAATTGGGGGACAGTTTACCTGGGAAATTTCGTTGGCGGAGTTTTGCTTGCATTGCTCATGTTCATTGCTGGGTTGTGGAAATTTAATGATGCTTCTTTAGGCCTTAAGGCATTAACAATTGCAAATACAAAAGTTAACCTTGGTTTCTGGGAAGCCCTTGCAAGAGGGATTCTTTGTAACTGGCTTGTTTGTCTTGCTGTTTGGCTTGCTTTTGGAAGCAGGAATATTATTGGCAAAATTTTCGCTATTTATTTTCCAATAATGGCTTTTGTTGCCTCGGGGTTTGAACACTCAATTGCAAATATGTTTTTTATTCCCTATGGTTTATTTATCAAAAACTCTATAGTATCAAAGTTTGCCACGTCTTCTTCTGTACAGTTGCCGAACCTTTCAAACTTGACCTGGGGCAATTTCTTTATTAAAAACCTTGTGCCGGTTACAATAGGTAATATTATTGGGGGTGCATTTTTCGTGGGAACGATTTATTGGTATATTTATTTAAGGGAAGGCACAGCTAAAAAGTGAGTGTAATAATTCTTGCTGGGGGAAAAAGTAGAAGGTTTGGAAGCAAGAAACAATTTTTTACTATAAATGGGGAAAGCCTTGTTGAGAGAGTAGTGAGAAGACTTTCCCCTCTTTCTTGTGAGATTGTTATTGTAACAAGTAATGCTCTTGAGTTCAGAAATTTGGAAGAAAAATATAGAATAAAAATTTTGGAAGATGAATATAGAGAAATAGGTGCAATAGTCGGAATATATACAGGACTAAAAAATATAGAAGATAAGAGGGCATTTGTTTGCGGTGCAGATATGCCTTTTATTGATTTAAAATTGATAGAATACTTGATGTGCAAGGAAGGTAAAATTATTGTTCCCACAGTTCGAGGGTTTCCCGAAGCACTTCACTCTGTTTATTCAAAAAATATTATACCTCAAATTCGAGAGCTTCTTGACGGCGGAATCTATAAAATTAGTGAGCTTTTCAATTTTGTTGAAACGGTTTATGTTGGTGAAGATGAGATTAGAAAAATTGATAGCGACCTTACGTCTTTTTTTAACTTGAATACCAAAAAAGACCTTGAAATTTTGGAGGAAGTAATTGGAAAAAATATTTAAGGCGAAAGTTAAAAAAGTTTTTTCTGACCACTCCGAGGATGTCGAAGATTTAGTTGTAAATGAGGCCCCTCTACTTATTTTTTTGAATGATAAAAAAGTGGGAACTGTTTTTAGGATGCCCGGTGATGATCTTGAGCTCTCTTATGGTTTTCTTTTTTCAAATTTTTTATTAAAACCCTCTGATATCAAGATTTTTAATTTAAAAGAGAATGAAGCTTATTTTTTTGCTGAAAGAAATTTTGAAAATGTTGAGCCAATTGTAATTTATTCTTCCTGTTTTGATGAAAAAGGAAGTAAAATTGTAAGTCCTGTTAATTCCAGCTTCGTGATTAGTAGAGAAAAAATTGAAGAGGCCAAAGAAACGCTAAAAAATGTAAATACAGTATTTAGTGAAACGGGGAGTACTCACTATGCTTCTCTTTTTGAGGATGCTCATCTTCTATACTTCTATGAAGACGTTGGAAGGCACAATGCGGTTATGAAAGTCATAGGAAAAATGCTTATAGAACTTACAAGCGGGGATAATAAAATTCTTCTTCTGTCAGGGCGAGTGTCATCTGAAATTGTAAAAATTGCTGCTATATCTCAGATACCAATAATTATTTCAAAAGGCGCACCAACCTCACTATCCATTATTTTGGCTAAAGAATATAAAATTTCAGTCATTGGCTTTTTAAGAGGCGAGAGATTTAACATCTACACTTTCCCGGAAAGAATTATTGTCTGAAATTATTTTTTGCTTTTAAGGAAAACACAGCTATATAATGTTGTTTCCCCCTTTGCTACATCTTCTGCAAAAGCCCTACAAGAAGGTGCACCACAGGAGCCACAGTCTATTTGAGGTAATTTTTCCAATATCTTTTTTGTTTCATTCATTATTTTCGCTGCAGCTTCAAAGTTTTCCGCAAGAAAATATTGAGGCCTCGGCTTAATCTCTTCTGTAAGATATAAAATATCCGATTTTATGGATTTATAGATACTGAAGGTATCAATATCTTTTGAGAATAGATTTGTTCTATTTTTATTTTCCAACTCTAATCTGAAATATGCAATATTTGAGTCCTCTGATGGCAATAAAGAACCTCCCACACATCCATTATAACAGGCCCACACCTCGATGTAATCAAGAGGAGGGATTTTTTCTTCTTCCAATTTTTCGAAAAAGTTTTTTGCTTCTTGTATCCCGCTTATGGATATTACTTTATAGTTTTTAAGGAAGTTCTTTTCACTACCTTTCTTGCCCATTGAAAGCCCCAGATTTCCTGAAAGGTACATTTTCCCTTCCCCCGTTTCTCTTATCGATAGGACCTTGTTGTATAGGTTATCGGAGCCCAAGGTATAATCAAATTGTGATTCTTTTATTCCCTGGGGGTTTTTTACAGAAGTAACTTTTGCAGGGCAAGGTGAGGCATAAAATATCCCGAGATTTTTGTAATTTTTTCTTTCGCCTCTTATAAAACTTGCAAGAATATCTTTTGGTGCATTTAGTGGAGAGAGATAGTAAAGAAGCGAAGGAAAGTTAACCTGTAAAAATCTTACTATTGAAGGGCATGCTGTACTTATTATTAGCTTTCTTTTGCTTTTGTTCCTTAACAGTTCTCTTGTTTTTAATAGAAAAATTTCATTTCCTATTCCCTCTTCCCAAATTTCGTTGAAACCTAAATAAAATAATCTTTTCAATATTATTTCATAAGGAATTCCCTTGAAATCAAGCGATGCAAGAGACGATGGTAATACAAGAATTCTATAATCAAATCTTGACATCGAGTCGCATAAATCAACCTCAGACGTAATAGCTGAATGAGGGCAATTTCTGAGGCACTCCCCGCAGTCAATACATTTAAGGTCTTGTAAGAATGCTTTTCCTTTTCTTAACCTTATTCCTTCTGTAGGACATACTCTCATGCAATGCGTGCAACCCAGGCATTTTTTTTCTGAAATCCTAATTGAGTGAAAGTAGTTTTCGTTTCTCATCTTAAATCCACCTCGAAAACTAATTTAGTTCCATCCCCTATTTTGCTGTCAATTTTTAGCCTGTCACTGTTCTTTTTGATATTCGGAAGACCCATTCCAGCCCCAAAACCCATTTCTATTATTTCTGGAGGAGCAGTTGAATATCCTTCTTTCATTGCAAGTTTGATGTCGACAATTCCAGGTCCTTTATCTTTTGCGGTGACTTTAATTTTATCTTTGAAAATTTCAAGTATCAATTTACCAGACTCTGCATAAATAACGATGTTCATTTCTGCTTCGTATGAAGCTATACTTACTCTTCTTATAATAGGATCGTTGATTCCTAACCTCTTTAAAACGTTTTTTATCTTTGAAGAAGCTTCGCCTCCATGTTCAAAATCCCCGCCTCTTACTGGGCATTCTTCAATTAGAAGAGCTTTTTCTAACATGTGGATTAATCTTTGCCCCTTTTATCTTGTTCATGTAGAGAATCCCGCTTACAACAAATATAATTAGCTTCGTCCAAATGAGGATTATATTTTTTTCTCTTGCGAGTTTGACTGTTTCCTCTGGAATTTGTTTTCCTCTTGCTACAATAATTATGGGTATATCAAGCATCTCAGAAGTTCTTACTATCTGTGGATTTGTTATTCCTGTTATCAGAATTGTATCTTTTTTTTCTCCTGCAACATATGCAAGAACATCGCTCATTAAATCAGCCGCAAATGCTCTTTTTACCTTCACGTTATCAAGAAGTTTTTCTCCTGATAACACTTTCCCTTTTATTAGTTCTGCTAACTTTTTGGCGGTCATGTCTCCTCCTGTAGCTATACTGTCCATAGAATTTAAATTTCTTGGATATCTCTTTTTATATTTTAAAAGTTTTTTGAAAATTAAAAATCTCTGCAATTTGAATTATTGTAACATTTAAAAATGAGTTCTGAAATTATTGATGTTCTCTTTAATTTAAAAAACTTGAAAGTAATATTAGCATCTACCTTATACTGCTAAGTATTTTTAATTCTCTGTATTTATATATAATTTACACGATGGAAATAGTTCATATACCAGTTTTACTTGAAGAAGCGCTTGAACAACTTTCTATTAAAGAAGGCGAAATATTAGTTGATTGCACTATTGGTGAAGGAGGACATAGCGTAGAGTTTCTGAAAAAAGTTGGGACTAAAGGTTTTCTTATTGGCATAGATCTTGATTCAATTGTATTGGAGAAATGTACTGAAAGATTGTCTAAGGTTGGCACCAATTTCAGACTAGTTCATGGGAATTTTAAAAATGTTTTAGGCATTGTATTCGAGCTTGGTTTTAGTAAAGTTGATAAGATTTTTGCTGATCTTGGAATGTCATCTTTTCAGCTGAGCAAAGGAGATTTTGGTTTTAGTTTCAGGGAGAATGGCCCCCTTGACATGAGAATGAATAAAGAAATGCAATTTTCGGCTATGGATGTGATAAATAGATTTAGTGAAAATGAAATTGCTTCGATCTTATGGGAATGTGGTGAGGAGCGATTTTCGAGGTTAATTGCAAGAAAAATTGTAGAAGCGAGAGAAATTAAACAAATTGAGACTACTTTTGAACTTGCAAGCATAGTATCGAAAGTGTATCCTTTACATCACAGGAAGATACATCCAGCTACAAGGACTTTTCAGGCTTTACGCATATATGTAAATAATGAATTGGGAAATTTAAGCTTGATGCTTGATGAGGTTCCAGAAATTATTAGAATTGGTGGTAGAATAGCAATTATTTCATATCATTCGCTTGAAGATAGAATAGTCAAAAATGTTTTTAAAAAGAGCCCAAAATTTAAAATTCTGAATAAAACAGTAATAAAACCTAAATCAGGGGAGTTAAAAGCAAATAGAAGGGCTAGAAGTGCTAAGATGAGAGTTGCGGAGCGCGTATAATGAAAAGGAATTATATTTTAATTATTATTTTCCTTATACTTATTTTAGCATACGGGCTATTCTATGTGGCCAATCTAAGGATAGAGGATAAAATTAGTAATCTTAAAAGTGAGTTTAATGCTGTTAAATTGGACAACGAAGTGCTTAAAAACAGTTTATTATATTATGAATCACCTGCCCGTGTGGAAAGTATGGCAAAGAGTAAATATAAGATGATAGTGCCAAAAGATTTTTACATAATCGGTATTAAAAATGAAGAATAGAGAGGAAATTTTCATAAGGAGGATTTCTGTAATTTTTATTATATTTGTAGTTGTCTTTCTTTCTATTTTTTCAAGGCTTGTTTTTATACAAGTTGTAAAGAGAAACAGTTTGATTTCAGAATTGAATCCTCAATTTGATTTTGGATACAAGGTAATAAATGGAGAAAGAGGTGAAATCCTTGACTGTAATGGCGTTTTCCTTGCACTTGATAAAGTTGCATTTCAGCTTGATATAAATCCGGCAAGGCTAAGTGACGAGGATAAAAAAAAGATAGATGAAAATCTCTCAAAGATTATTGGTATTTCACAAAAAGAAGTTGAAAACATACTCAAAGCTACCCAATATGTAATGGTAAGTACGTCTTTGAGCTTGGAACAGAAGAAAAAAATAGAATCCCTGGCGATAAATGATGGTGTTACGCTTACTCAAACATCTAAACGTAACTACCCCCTCACTAATTTAATGGCTCCTATATTAGGCTTTGTGGATGTTGATAATGAAGGACTTTCAGGAATTGAATATGAGTTTAACTCTGACCTTGAAAGTAAAAAGGGCAGGGTTTTCTATAACATTGATACCGAAAAGCCAATGACTCCTGGAGAACCATCTTATAAAGTTAATCCCATAAATGGCAATTTAATATTTCTTACTATTGACTCTAATATTCAGTTTGCAACTGAGAAACTTCTTCAGGAGACTGTAAACAATACAGGAGCAAAGGGTGGTCTTGTGATTGTGATGAAACCTAAAACAGGCGAAATACTTGGACTGGTGAATTACACAAACCCTGATGCAGATAAAACCAGCTCTTTTTATAATAGAGCAATTCAATGGAATTATGAACCAGGGTCAGTAATTAAACCAATTATAGCGGCAGCTGCGCTTGAAGAAGGCTCGCTTCAGGTGGATGATGAGTTTTATTGCCCCGGTTATATTAAAGTAAAAGACAGAGTTTTATCTTGCTGGCAGAAGCATGGTAACGAGAAAGGTCTTAACGAAATTATGAAGGATTCTTGTGATGTCGCTTTTATGAAAATTGGATTAAAGCTTGGGAAAGAAAATCTTCTTAAATATTTTGATAGGTTTGGTTTTGGCCGATCTACTGGAATTGAGTTGCCAGGAGAGGAAGTAGGCATCCTTTCAGATGGTAGTAATATAGGCGATGTTGAGCTTGCTACAATGTCTTTCGGTCAAGGAATTGCTGTTACACCTTTACAGCTGATTTCAGCTTTATCTGCCATTGCCAATGGAGGGGTTCAGATGAAGCCAACAATCATTAAAGAAATCAGAAAATCTGACGGTGGCAGTGTTTATAATTTTCAACCGGTTGTTAAGCAAACTATAATTTCTATGGATATTGCAGATAAAGTGATGGAGGCAATGAAGGCTGTAATATCAAAAGATGGAGTTCCTCAAGCGATGATAGATGGTTATTCAATTGCAGGTAAAACTGGTACTGCACAAAAAGTACTCCCGGAAGGCGGCTATTCTAAAGATAGACTTATATATAGTTTCTATGGCGTAATCCCGGCAGATACTCCCGAAGTTTCTGTACTGGTAGTAATTGATGAAACGCCAGCTCCAACTTACTCTTTAAATATAACGGCGCCTTTATTTAAGCAAATAGGACTTTATCTTATAAAGTATTTAAGGATAGAACCGTGAAGGCTTCTGAAATAAAATTATACTTTCCTGAGCTAAATGTAATTGGTGATGATAATGTTGAAATTTCTGGAATTCAAATTGACTCAAGGATTATTAAAACAGGAAATGTATTTGTGGCAATGAAAGGAGAAAATTTTGACTCTCACAGTAAAATTGATGAGGCATTAAATAGAGGTGCAGTCGGTATTGTTATGGAAAAAGACATTTCGATTCCGAAAGATAGGTTTAAAATACTTACGGAGGATAGCAGAAAAATATATTCATTACTTTCCTCTTTGTTTTTCAATTTTCCTTCAAATAAACTTAAACTTGTTGGTATCACTGGTACGAGCGGAAAAACAACCACAGCTTTTTTGCTTTATAAGTTTTTCAATCTAATTGGCGTAAAAGCAGGATTCATAGGCACCACTGGGATTGGTTACTGTGATTTATTTAAGAGAAATGAAGATTTTCCGCCTACCACTCCAGATGCTTTTCCTTTAAATTCAATTTTATCAAAGATGGTGGAAGAAAATATCAAGTACGTATTTATGGAGGTTTCTTCTCATGCCATTAAACTTAAGAGAATTACTGGTTTAAAGTTTTATAGAAAAATGCTAACAACCATAGGAGAGGAGGCACTTGATTTTCATAAAACTTTTGAGGAGTACTTGAACGCAAAACTCTCTTTCTTTAAGGATGAAGAAAATGTTATATTGAATGCTGATTCTCCTTATATTAATAGATTTAAAGAAATTTCAAAAAAATATCTCTTGTATGGGATAAACAATTCCGCCGATATAGAAGGGTCAATTAAATCTAAAGACTTAGAAGAGTTTGGAATAGTTGTTAAGTATAAGGGCAATGAAACCATTATAAATCTAAAGATGGGAGGAATTTTTAACATTTATAACTTTCTTGCATTGTCCTTGTTTATTCTTACAGAGGGTTATGAGATTAATCGTATCAAACAGTTTGCGAAAAAAATACCGAAAATACCTGGAAGAATGAACTTTTTAAGAAAAAATGGAAGAACAATACTTATTGATTTTGCCCATAATCCCTTAGAAATAGATAGTGTTTTGAAACATTTAAGAGAATTTTCTCACGGGAGACTTTTTACGGTTGTAGGGGCGGTTGGCTTTTCAACAAAGAAAAAGAAACTCGAAATAGGTAAGATTGCTTCTCGATATAGTGATTTTGTTATTGTTACAACTGACGATCCTCGAGGTGACGATCCAGGAGTGATTGCAGAAGATGTTTTGAAGGGTGTTAAGGGTAACGGGAAGATAGTCATCAACAGAATTGAAGCAATAAAAGAAGGAATTACTATGTTGGATAAGGGAGATATAATTGCAATACTTGGTCGAGGAGACGAAACAGAGGTACATTACAAAGAAAAAACTATTTATTTTACTGATTTAGAAGTTGTAAAAGAGGTTCTTTGTGAAAATTAATTTAAATGAATTCTTTCTTGATTTTTCAGGTTGCCTTAAGGGAGAATTTAAGTCTTTCAAATTAGATAGTAGGGAAATCAAGAAAGGAGATATTTTTATAGCTCTTAAAGGAAGCAATTTTGATGGGCATGATTTTGTGAATCAAGCAGTTGAGAATGGAGCAATAGGAGTTATTGTTGAAAAGCATGTAGATTTGCCTTTAGAAATTTTCCAGTATATAGTACCATCAACAAAGGGTTTTCTTCTTGCTCTTGGCCAGTATGCAAGAAATAAAAGCGAAGCTAAGTTCATTGGAATAACAGGTAGTGCGGGAAAAACGACAACAAAGGAGATGGTTAACTTAATATTGAAAGAAAAATATAATGTTGCAAAAACACCTGGTAATCTGAATACTGATTTATCTCTTCCTATTTTTTTGGTAGATATTTTGAAAGAAAAGTTAGATTTTGTAATATTGGAGATGGGTGTTCAAAAGAAAGGAGATATGGATAAACTTGTTGAAATAGCCTGGCCAGAGATTTCTGCTATCCTCAATATCGGTGAATCCCACACGGAATTTCTAAAGGATAGGGAAGGCGTTGCTAAAGAAAAGTTCAAAATTGTGAATAAATCTGAACTTGCAATTTTAAATTTAGATAATGACTTAATAAGTATGTTCGGAACTAATCATAATATCAATAAGTTTTTTTTTGGGATGGATAAGAGGTCAGACTTATCTGGAGAAATAATTAACCTTGCCGAAGATAATATGGAGGTAATTGTAAATTATGAAGGGAAAAAATATAGAAAAACACTTCCTTTTTCTGGTCTTACTTTCTTTTATGATATGCTTGCTGCAGTTTCAGTTGGTGTTAATTTAGGAATAGATCTTGATAGTTCTCTTAACTATGTTTCACGTTTTATTCCGTTAAAGGGCAGGGGAGAAATTATTAACCTTCCAAAAGGCATAAGAATTATTGATGAAACATATAACTCAAACCCCTTTTCTTTAGAACAATCTATTAATAGAATTAAAGAACATAAGGATTTCCTGGTTATGATTATTGGTGATATGCTTGAGCTTGGGAAAAATTCTCAAAAACTTCATGAAGAGGCGGGGGAAATCCTTGCTTCTGTTAAACCAGATATTGTAGTTGGGTTCGGGGAATATGCCAGTTTTTTAAAAAAAGGGGCAACTCTTAAAGGGCTGAAAAAGGTTTTTGACTTTAATGATAGAAAAATGATCTTGAACTTTTTAAGGAGTATTGCAATACCCGAAAAATCTATTATATTTATCAAGGGTTCAAGAGGATTGAAAATGGAAGAATTTGTGGAGGTTTTTAGAGAGAGGCTTTATGATGGAAAGAATTAAGTATTTTATCTTTATATTAGTCTTTCTATTGTCAATTTTTTTGATTAAGTTTTTGATGCCTTATTTGAGAAATGCGGGAATTGTCCAATTTGAAAGAGATGAAGGACCTGACTCTCATAAGATTAAAGAAGGAACACCCCGGGGAGGAGGGATAATTTTTTTCCTTGCTCCTCTTTTTCTTTTATTTTTTTATAAAAACAGTGAATTTTTGTTTCTTTATCTTGCTCTTATACTGAATGGATTTGTTGGATTTATTGACGATTTCTTAACTGCTACAAAAAGACATTCAACAGGCTTGACAATTAAATGGAAAATGATTTTAATAACCGTAATTGCTCTATTTCTATATATTTTTGGAAGAAACTTTTTAACGTATGAGTTAAGTATAGGGAACTCTTCTTTTCAAATAGGTAGTTTTTTTTATTTTATACTTTTTCTTATAATTTTCGTCGGATCTCCAAATGCGTTTAATCTTACCGACGGGATAGATGGATTGCTTGGCATTGTATCTATACCAATGCTTGTAACAATCGCGATTATTAACAAAGGAATTGTAAGAGATTTTTCTTTCATTTTGATTCCATCTATAATTGCCTTTTTATGGTTTAATAGTCCGAAAGCTTCTATATTTATGGGTGATACCGGGGCCGGTGCTTTAGGCGGAGCGATTGCAGCCATGAGCATTCTTGGTAAATTTGAACTTTTGTTACCTTTGATTGCTATTATCCCGGTTTTAGAGTCACTCTCCGTGTTTATTCAGGTTGGATATTTTAAGCTAAGCAAAGGCAAAAGGGTTTTTAAAATGGCACCAATTCATCATCATTTCGAGCTTTCAAACTGGAGCGAATCAGAAATTGATTTCAGGTTTTTTATAATTACTGTTATGTTTTGCATTTTAGCACTTTTTTTCAGAGGTAGAATGTGAAAATTGTTGTCATAGGTGCAGGAAAAAGTGGTGTTTATGCGGCTGTGCTTGCCAAAAATAAAGGAAATGATGTTTTTTTAACTGAAAGTTCTAATAGTCTTGAAATCAAAGAAATGCTACCATTACTTCAGGGAAAAGGAATACCTTATGAGACTGATGGTCACTCTTTCAAAAGATTGGAAGGAGTTGATCTTGTTATACTTTCGCCAGGGATTCCTTTAAATTCTATGATTGTGCAGGAAACTAAAAGAAGGGGTATTCCAATCATTGGAGAAATGGAATTTGCTTATACCCAGTCGCCTATGGCGAAAGTTGTTGCAATTACTGGAACCAACGGGAAAAGTACTACAACCGCTTTAACAGGTCATATGCTTGAGAATGCCGGCTTCAATGTTGTTACAGGTGGAAATTTAGGAATGCCATATTCCCAATTACTTATTGAAAATCCGAATCCGGATTATGCAGTCCTTGAAATAAGCTGTTTCCAGTTAGAAACTATTAAGTCTTTCCGTCCGTATATTGCGGCTTTTTTAAACTTTACAGAGGACCACCTTGATAGATATGCAGACCTGAAAGAATATTTTTTTAATAAAAAAAGAGTATTCGAGAATCAATTAGATTCAGATTTTGCAGTTTTAAATTTTGATGATCCTGTAATTAAAGAAATCTCAAAAGACGTAAAGTCAAAGGTTTATTATTTTAGTCTTTCAAGTTTTTTGAAAAAAGGCACATTTCTGAGTAACGAAGAAATTTTATTTTCTGACAATAAGATGGAAAAAATCCTTGAAAGAAAAGATATTCAACTTATTGGGTTGCATAATGTTCAAAATGTACTTGTTGCAGTTACGATTGGTAAGTTACTCTACCTGGAGAACGAAAAAATTAAGGAAGGGATTGAGACTTTTAAGAGCTTGGCTCACAGAATTGAACTAGTAAGAACTGTGGATGGAGTAATTTATGTGAATGATTCCAAGTCAACTACTCCGGATTCCACTATTAAAGCGTTAGAAGCCTTCAAAGAAAAAATAGTTCTTATAGCCGGTGGCAGCAGTAAAAATAACGATTTTAAAGAACTTGCAAGGTTATTTTCTCGGAAATTAAGGAAATTAATTATTTTGGGAGAAACTGCATCAGAAATAGCCGAAGCTTCTACCGTTGAAGGATTTACAAATTTTACTTTTGCTGTAACACTTGAAGAAGCTGTAAACTTAGCCAGAAAAGAGGCTCATGCAGGGGATATAGTCCTTCTCTCACCAGCCTGTGCCAGTTTTGATATGTTCAAAGATTTTGAGGACAGAGGAGAACAATTTAAAATTATAGTTAATAATTTATGAACAGAGATAAAAGCCAATTAATAATTTTACTTATTATTCTTGTCTATGCCCTTGTTTTTTTTGGGCTTCTTATGAACTTTAGTATAAGCCCTGTTGAATCTGAATCTGCTCCTTTTAATTTATTTTTCAGACAACTTTTAAACGCGGGACTTGGAAGTATTGTGCTTATTTTTTTCTCTTACTTCAATCATAAATATCTGGCAAAGGCTTCAAAACTTTTACTTATTATACTAATAGTCTCTCTTTTCATCGTCGATGGGCCTCTGTCTAGAAGGTGGATTTATCTTGGAGAATTGCCTTTTGCATTGCAGCCTTCTCAATATGCGCCAATCATATTAACTATTTTTCTTGCGAAAGTGTTTTCTCAGGAGGTCAAAGAAAAGTTTACAAAAAAATTGTATATTCTTATGTTTGGACTTATTTGTTTTGTGACTGTGCTGATAAGTCTTGAGCCAGATTTAGGCAGCGGCATAACTACCTTTGGTTCTTCGATGTTTCTTTTATTTTTGACAGGTATATCTATACCCGAATTTTTATCTTTTTTATCTTTTTCATTGCTGGGAGGAGTTTTATTTATTACTATAAGCAAGGAATGGATGAATAGAATCCATGCTTTTTTGAATCCATATGCATATTCTACAAGTGATGCACTTCAAACATTGCAGGCTTTTAGGGCGCTTGCAAGGGGAGGGATTGCTGGAGTTGGTTTTATGAGAAGTATATTGAAGTTTCCGGGATACCTCCCGGAAAGATCTTCTGATTTTATCTTTGCAATAATTGGTGAAGAAACAGGTCTTATTGGATGTTCAGTACTTATAGCTGTTTTTTTGATTATTTTTTATGTTGGATTCAGAATTGCAAGGAGATCTCAATCTACATTTTCAAGGCTTGTTGCAGCTGGTATTGTAATTGATATTTTACTCTCGGCGATTCTCAATATGCTTGTTAATGTTGGGTTAATGCCTGTTACAGGAGTTCCGCTTTCTTTTGTAAGTTTTGGCGGAAACAATATGCTTGCAAATTTTATAGGAATAGGCATCTTGATTAATATTATTAGAAAAGAGGTAGTTTGATGAAGATTATAATCGCGGCAGGTGGAACCGGTGGTCATGTTTATCCTGCTATTTCTGTGGGAAAGATTTTTAGATCTAATGGTGACGAAGTTGTTTTTGTTGGGAGATCGGGTAGTTTTGAAGAGCTTAAATTCAAAGAATACGGGTTTAGAGTTATCAATATAAATTCTTCAATGTTTCAGTTTAAAAATTTTTTAAAATTTACGTTAGACAATTTTAGAGGATTTTTTGAAGCGCTTTATATGATTTTAAAGGAGCGACCCAAAGTCGTTCTTGGAGCAGGTGGCTATATTTCTTTTCCTGTTATTGCTGCTTCAGTTGTTCTTGGTGTTCCTTATTTTCTTTATGAACAAAATATTATACCAGGGAGAGCCAATCAAGTTTTAAAGTGGAAAAGTAAAAAAATATTTCTTGGTTTCCCCGATGTTTATGGATATTTTAGAAAAAAAGATATCTTTTCCGGAAACCCGATAAGATTTAATATAGATAGTATAAATAAAGATTATGCACTGAATTTTTTTGAACTTGCTAATAAACCTACACTTTTAATTTTTGGTGGCAGCAGTGGTGCAAGGAAAATAAATGCTATTTTTTTAAATATTATTGAAAAGTTACTATCGCAAATTGACATACAGATAATTTTTATAACTGGTCCAAACCTTTTTAACGAGGTGCTGAAAATAGGAGAAAGCTTTGGCAAAAACTTGCGAATCTTACCATATCTTGAAAGTATTGAGCTTGCGTATGCAGTTTCTAACTTCGCTGTTGCAAGAGGCGGAGCAATGACTCTCACTGAGCTTGTAAAAAGCAAGGTTCCAGGAATTATTATTCCTTATCCTTATGCAAGGGATAATCATCAACTGAAAAATGCCTTA